>Ga0307512_10002554_pt1 | contig 22726 bp, 23 predicted proteins | sample 14_EM_MG_FD_200267 | JGI IMG/M metagenome (GOLD analysis project Ga0307512, IMG submission 200267) | Populus trichocarpa ectomycorrhiza microbial communities from riparian zone in the Pacific Northwest, United States - 14_EM | ecosystem: Host-associated > Plants > Roots > Unclassified | place...
AGCCCCGGACCAGACGACAATTTTCGGGGCAAGCAAACTAAGGACTGTTTAGGACTAGGGCAGCAGAGCCACGGACGAAAAGACTGTAGGGCCCTGCAGTCTAGCTCTGCGCACTGCGCACGGCGATTCTATAATACAAACATGATAACATACAAACAAACAAGACCCTCTGCTCACTACCAAGCCTCCTCCATTCACAACTGTAGCTCCTCCGCTTCCGTCTGCATGTGGACCCTTGCATCTTCAGGCACCCAGCCGCAGCATTCAAACGCATCCAGGATTTGGAGTTCGTATAGACCCTAGCTTCGTATCCTAAAACCGTATCCTAAAACCGTATCCTAAAACTACAGTCATCTATATCGGGCCCTAGGTATTCAGATTCCGTACCGGGACGGACCAGGCCTCCGAAATGCATGCCCCGGACGGGACCGTCATTCGGGGCCCCGAAAGACGCCAGTCGCCCCGGACCGTTGGGAAGCCTGCATTAAACCGGGACGATGGCATCGAACAGAGGATAGTGAGCATCATCTCATTAAACCGGGACAACTTGGCTGGGGTGGAGGTGAGCACCGTCTCATTAAACCGGGACGATGCAGCTGGATCGGAGGTTACGGCTGGAGTGGAGGATATTGAGCACCGTCTCATTCAACCGGGACGAGGTGACGGGTATGAAGCTTACGGCTGAAGCGGAGATGGATTATAGTGAAATCTGGGTTGTAGGACATGTCTTTTATGACACATTTAAACGTCTCGCAAATTCCAGGAAGGGTGACTATCATGATTGGTTTGTAGGCCGATACCAGGCATGGATGGCCATAGGGCGGTGTCGTCTTGATCTCCAACAGCCGGCGTGGTACTGGATTCTTCTTTGTTAATGGGTACTAACCCCGTTCCTCTTGTAGGACAGTTGGATAATCATTCTGGGCTTGATTAATCCATTTATCCAGAGTTTGACCCCAAAGAATCAACAAAGGCTGACCAAAAACCACTTTCTCAGTCTGCAATTTGCAAAACATGGCTGCAGCAAGAGACGTATGGAACTTTTCGAGGCCCTACTCATCCGCAAAAAGCGCACCGGACATGTCAGCATCCCAGACCCATCTTCTGACAATGAATCAGATGGCCCAGATTTGATGCGCCAGAAATTGTACTGCCAGGCTGAGGATGGAATATTTATGGCCAGGAACTCTATCGGTCTGCATCTGGTGCACCAGGAATACACCTAGAATCTTGAGAGCTTCCTCTATGTTGAAATAGTGATGATAGAGAAGCTTGATTGTATATATCTAAGAGTGCCACAAGGCCATATATATATGAGTACAAGTGTGAATGCGTACGTACGCATCTATGTATAGACTCTTCAGGCAGACAGTGATCTCCGGTCATACGAGGCTCACCTCCGGCCATACGAGACTCATCTCTGGCCACAGAAGACAGAGACCTATCATGCAATACTCCCCCTCTTGCTATACACCGTGGAGCAAGAAAACAAATAAAAAGAGATGAAACAAACAAACAAAGTAATTCCCATAGTAGCCTCCTTGAAACCCTGCGAGAGTGAGCAGGGAAAGAGTACTACCGTAGCATGAGGATGGCCATCCACAGAAAAACATGGAAATCTGTCTATCCAAAACCAATGTGAAATAACCTTAAATCAACCTTCCGTGATGGTAGAGCTTCTGCTCGTGACTCGGTATCGATGGGAGCTTGCGCTCTTGACTCGGCATTGATGGGAGCTTCCGCTCATAACTTATCATCGATGGGAGCTTTGGCTACCAGCATATTTCGTAGCCATCGGTGATTGTCAATCGTACACAGCATATCTATCATGTCAGCATCTCAGAAGGTGGTTATACTCACCATGTATTTAAGTGCGCTTGTGCTCTTCCGAGCCCTCGTACAGTGCTTCCGCATGCTTCATACAAGATCGGTAATCTTCATATGGTATCAGACATACCGGTAGTCATCGGCAATTGGTATTGACTTGTAGATGCTTCTCAGTGATGTGGTTCGGAACATAGCATCGGTGACCTGCCAGTTGACTTCTTGGTAGACATCTCGGTAGACTACTTGTCGGTGGGCAACTCTGTTGGCATCTCGGTGGATATCTTGGTTGACTTCTCGCTTCTCCCATGATCTTTTCATGTGATCTTTTCCTGTGATCTTTTCCCGTGATCTTTTCCTGTGATCTTCTCCTGTGATCTTCTCACCTGATCCTTCTCCCCCGATGAAAGTCGTCTGGCAGAGGCTGATTGCAGTAGCGCCGGTGTTTCAGTGAATCTTGGCCGACTTGGTAGACTTTGCCGGTCCACTTCATGGTAGACTTCTTCGTCGACCTCTCTGCGGCCATCTCGGTAGGCAGCTTCGGTAGAATATCTGTTGGATTCTGGGTAGTCATTTGGTAGGCCTCCGGTAAGGTGACTCGGGATTCCGTTCGGTATGCCATTCGGCCATAATTTCTTGATCCTTCGGTATGCCATTCGGTAAACATCTCCAGCAGTGGCTTTATCCGGTTGGGCTCCGGGTAAACCTCTCATTCGATCTCCATGTCAAGTCTTTCAGCAGTGATATCCGTCGCTGTGAGGTCTTGGTGATTTATACTCGGTGGTCAGTTTCGATCGCCTTTGGGACCAATTCGGTAGCCATATCGCAGTCGTTTGGTATCTCGTTTGGTATCTCGTTTGGTATCTCGTTTGGTACCTCGTTCGGAACCGCTTCAGTAGTCATATTTGCACTCGTTTGCAATTATAATAGGACAAAATCTAAAGTCATATCGGGAAGTGGTAGGAGTCCACATAACCTTTGTAAAACCACATAGGACTCATACGGCTTCAATTCGGTTGCCATGATTATGGATCTTCGCAGTTTCGTATTCATCCCACTTGCCGCAATCATAGCAGCGTCCATACATGGGTATATCAGGAAGATGTCATCCAGATCCATAAGAATCAGAATACCATTGTCGTGGGTTTGTCCAAGTGTGATTCGTGTGTTTGATTGAGACTGTAAGTTGCATTCTTGAGTCTGGGGAAGATCGCAGATGCATCAGTGCCATCCGGCAGTGTCAAGTAGAGATTGTCATCAAATTCGTGATTGGGAGATGCGGTGTCTATATAGTTAGCTTGTCAATATATGTCATACTGACGTTTATGTGCTTGTAGCTTGCCAGCTTTGATCAATTTTGATGCAAGTTATTAACATATCATTGCTTCCACAGAGGCCTGGAGTGGTACGAGTTGTGGCTTGTAGTGGTAGTAGGCTTGGTCTGTGTTCTATAGTAGTATTGACTTCTTGGTCATGGCCGCTGCTTGGCAGGCTGTATCATGTATGCGGTGGAGATGTCAAGTGTAAATGACGGTTTCTCTAGACACCGGTGGTGCAACCTCCTCGTCAGCAGGATGTGATCTCACACCTGTACATGCTGGCAGACTTCGGCGGCTTGTCCGCATTGGGCAGAGGATTATGGTCATCTGTAACACCATCATCAGTACGGCCATGCGTACTATGTCCGTAGCATACACCCGTTCGACTGGTTCCTGCGTGGTCATGCAGATGTCCATCTCCACCCGTGTCTTTGTCTTGTACTCAGAGAAGTCCATCTCCGGTATCTGTGCAGTGATTGAGAAATCCATCTCCGATATCTATTCAGTTATTGAGAAATCCATCTCTACCCATTGTCTTGTCTGTTGATCCTTATCGTTGATAACGGGCTTTGCCTGAATTGCTGTAGGTGGTGAACAGAAGCCTGGTGATCAGTGCTTGGTAGCTATCGCATTCTTTGTAGTCTTCGACTGCTTCTTCCCCGAACTTGTTGGGTATTTGTGCATCTTCCCCGAACTCGTTGGGTGTTTGTAAATATATCATTCTTGAACAGTCTTTTTCCGTATCTTTCGCGTGGTGAATCATTGATGGTATTGCCGTTGGGTGCATGTGTGTGCCAGGCTTTGGTACCTTGATCGCGATTTCTCTTGGTCGGCCTTCTCTTTGATATTTCTTGATTATCGTTTGTAATATCTATATCCGGAGGATCTGTGAATGCATGAGTTCTAAGGGCTCTGTTGTCTGCTTGACTGCCATGGTGCTTGTATTTGGTGATCAGGGGCCGTATGTCGGTAGAATGCATATGCGTAGGTGCTAGTGCCATAATCATAACTCAAGAATAGTGTCTGGATTCCGGGTGGCTTTGACATCGTGGTAAGGGTACACGGCCTTGGAGAAGTGATGGTAGGTAGACTTGTAGGTGTGCTTTATGCTGTGGCTGTAGATTCGAGTATGCTGTAACTGTAGGTTCGCTGACGCTGTTGATTTGTAGGTTCGGTGGTGAGTATGCTCTCTTGTTCTCTTTGTCTGTTTCCCTTTCCCCCTTTCGAAGTGGACTTGGTACTCGGTACACGTGTAGATATACTTCGAGGTATTGTGGTGAATGTGCTTCTATGGATGGTGGTGAATACACGCGGATGTGCAGTTCTAAGTGTGTTTCGGGCGTGTTAGGGAGTGGAGTGTTGTAGTGAATATGCTTAGAGGTGTAGTAGTATGAAGTGACGATAGTCTATTCCTTGTCTTAAGCGAGCGATGTCTATCTTCCCGTTGATCCACTCAATTGTGTGGATACACACGTCTCTCTTTCTGGCCCGTGCGCTCCGCAGAGCCGCACCTTATGTCAACCCTTCCTGTCTTTCCACAGGAGGTATGGTGGTCGGAGTGCGATGGTGAATGTGCTAGTATATATCCCGAGTCTTTCTCCTCCTCTCTTATATCTGCATGGTAGGCTGAGGTGCATGTTTTCGACTTCGTATCTGGGAGGACTCAAACAAAGGTGTAGTGTATGTAACCATCGATGAATAGGATATAGTAGTGATGGCTGGCGCAGGTGGGCGTGGAGAATGGTCCACACATCAGTTCCAATTGCTTTGTTGTGCTTTTGGTCTTGACTATGATGATCTTCTGCTTGTGCTGGGCTTGGATGCATGCGGTGCACATTGAGTCGGCTTTTGTATACCCATCAATGAGAGATCGTAGGGCAGTAGGATGAATATGGGCTAGACGGCGATGCCACAGTCATGGTTCTGGGATTGTGAGAGGCTTTTGAGTTGGCTTTGGAAATTCGGTGGCAGGTGGACATTGAGGTACGGTACTGGTTGCACATGGAGAGGCGGTGTGGGGTGGGCTTGATGTAAGCTGGGTGAAGTGCGCAATAAATGGTATGGTGAACTGTGCGCTCAATGGTACTCATTCCGGTGAAATATACACTCGATGATGCTCTTTCTCTCTTCCTCTTGCTCCTTCTGGACGCGGACGTCGTAGACACTCTCGGTACTGGTTGCCTGCGATGGTGATTGATGGAGATGAAATGGAGCACTTATCGCGTCCAAATGTGGATGTGTATCCGGCTGTGTCCAATTGATTGATGGAGGGAGGAGAGAGCCGGAACGTAGGTGTGCAGAGAGTACTGACTTCGTAGTTCTGTGAATAGTTAACGAGTCCATTGTGGCTTACTGTAACCTTGTAATCATCTCCAAGCTGAATGACTATTGGCTTGACGAAGGTTCTTAATCATAAGTGTATTTGGTGATTGTAGATGAGCATGTAACCGTGAGTGTACATAACAGTATACTTGGAAGTGTACTTTGGTACGGTAGTGAGTGCAGTTATCAGTGCGTGATGAGCGGGGTTGCATATGCAGTCTGCGACGGTGGGGTGGTATCTGACTGGTAGGTGCTTGTCGCTGGGAATGGTATGGACAAGAATGAGGTAGGTATTGCGATGCCTCGGTAATCGTTCTTGAAGGGTTCAGTAAACATCCTGAATGTGGACGTGGTAGCTGTGTGAAGGAGGTAGTGATGGTGATGATGTTGTTGAGTTTTAGTGTGTTATGTGCGGCTGTTGCTACAGTAACAAACAGGGATGGTAATGGGTGGTTTAGAGTTTTTGAGGCTCTTGATCATGAGATATAGATAAAGTATTGATAGTACAGATTGTACCGGGCGCCGGGCTCATAACCTGTTGAAAGAGTGATGATAGAGAAGCTTGATTGTATATATCTAAGAGTGCCACAAGGCCATATATATATGAGTACAAGTGTGAATGCGTGCGTACGCATCGATGTATAGACTCTTCAGGCAGACAGTAATCTCCGGTCATACGAGGCTCACCTCCGACCATATGAGACTCATCTCTGGCCACAGTAGACAGAGACCTATCATGCAATACTCTAAATACTCATGCTCTAATGCATTGTTGATTGTGTTCAGCACGGTACTCCAACCTGATATGTTTTCTGTTGATGCTCAATCAAAGAGGAGATCTGTACCAGGGCCTCTCTGGTCTCGGGTTCATCATCTCTCATTATTTCAGGAATGACCTCTCTGGTTAGTTGTTCCGATGGGCTCATACTCTGGTGCCAGTACACCTGACAAAGTGCACACATTCGGTTAGGATCACATTGGCAAGTGGATGTACAATATAAACAAGATTGAAATGAATTTCAGTTTTATTCACTCTAATCCACCAACAGATTGTAATCCACTTACAGATTGCTCTGTATCTGTCTCAGTATCGTCCTTGTTATTCATATCATGCGCACAGGAGTTGTTCCAGTTCAAATTTATTAGCGACTCTTTTGCCTTTGTTGGGATTAATGTTAGGGGTCTTCCCCTAGCAGTGGTAATGACACAATGTGGTTTGGTTAGCAGATACTAAATTGCATAACACCTATCTCCGAGAGGATCACATTGTCTGGCAGCCTAGTGATCTTTGGTGGCATTACACTTCGGCCGCATGTCGATCAATTAGCTGTTGGGTGAACCTTCGCTAGCTGATTCGACTTTGCAGATACGATTATGTTGCCATTACTGCGATGTGAAAAAACGTTAGCAGTGCTCTGGATTATTGAGAACACCTAATAGGTCCAATCTAGCGGGACAATACACAGTACAGTTTTAATTGCGAATAACACAGAACTACTTGTGCAGCAGACAATAACACAAGGTTCGAGTAAGTAGGGACTTACGAGCCTACTCACTCAGTGATAAGCATTCATCTGGCAACAAATCCTCAGTTAACAGAAGTGCTGAGACCTATGAATGCTGTGTCTGAGGGATTAATCACATTGGCCAAAGATATGAGGCCAGAAGCAAACCTGCATGTTGAGTCAAAATTGTATGCATTGCAACGTCACACTGAGTTTAAAAATGAGTTGATCAGTCCTAATCTATGTTAGCAGAGTATTGGTTGGTCGCCAATTGAATGTCTGAATGCAGCACCAAATTGTGATATTACAGTCGAGGTATTTAATAACCCATAGTTATTGTAGATTGCGATAAGCACTGATAAGTCTAAGAGTCGTCAGATGTTCCAACAACTTCAAATGATGCAATGCGTGATGTCTAAGTTGAATTTATGAGCTGCCATATTGTAGTATTGATGTCATGAAGTGATGATGGCCCCACTGGGGAGAGTGATACATCAAAACCTATCATGCATGGATACGATGACCTTCAGTGAATTCGTGGTGCTATCCCTTGACCAGTACAGATGACCCCTGCAATAAGGTATGAAGAACGCTATGTGTCAACGCAAGAAACCGAAGCCAAGCTTGAGCTGAGCTTTGGCCAATAGGAATCTGACATTGTCCCAGTGATGAGCGGAACAAACTCTAGCAGCACACAGGCAAAACCATACGAGCAAAGAAGACCGTAAAATATCATTTCATTTTCATGATACCGACGTCTATCATTATATCAATACAAATTATTAAAATCTTTATCGCCACAGCCCCACACCTCAGATGAGTATTACCTTCGGATATAGACTCGATGAATTTCTCTGAACCTTGGCAAATCATTAGATACATTGAATGAATGTCAGTATCAATTCGCAGGCCAGTGAACTTGGTGGACCGCAGTACCTGCTCAATTGGATCCGGCATTACGATATGTTCCATATAATCAAAAATTCCCATCTGAAGAATGCAGCATTGTCAAAGTATAGCAACCAACACGTGTAGCTGCAGAAACAGAGATCTCTACATCTCCAGTGAATATTTAAAGATGATCATTATCAGATGAATATGAAGTAACCAATAAGATTCAAGGAAATCCACAACAATCAACTTCGATTGAAATCCAGTGACCGGTGAACAACCAGTGTCAAGTGGATTACTTCAGATGCAGTCGAAGAGTAATAATTGATCCCTTCTCACGGACGAGTAAACAAGGAAAGTCTGAAAACAGAACGCAGCAGAGTTGCAAAAAGGAATGTTAGCTTCAGAACACAGCTTGTAAGGAAATCGAGGAGTTATATGTACTACCAGCATTGTTCGACACGTCAACTTGATCTTGTGGATAATTATCTGGAATCATCAGCAACAACCATAATTCTTTGTCCGCTGCACATATTTGGCCTGTATGCTTTTCAAAGGCATTTTATCTGGAGATATATTTAGAAGAAACGATATAGTGATCAAGGGCCATGCATAAGTAAATCTACTTTACAAAAAGCACCCCCTTAACAATTACTGGGTACTTACGAAACTAATGACAACCTATGACCCTTCCCCTGCCATGCGCAAGTTGATCCGGAAAAGCTTCTCATGGTGCCCATTGGTTGTCAAACTGCGAAACCTGGATTTGCTGTCCATTCTTGTTCCTTCTTATAAATTTGTCATCCGAAATGTCATCACTCATGGTACACTTGAACTGCACTGTCGAAGTGAATGGATTTTCAGATATTTTCGGACTGTGGATGTTCAATATAAATGTCAGGAGCTCCTTCCAAAGCTTGCCATTAGCATAGTACACTGAAACTTGCGGTTGGACGAGTACTTTGTTGCCTGAAAATATTCAACTAACCATTTCTGTAAAACTTGCGTTCTCCAGCATAGGGAGATTCACCTTGGCGCTGTTAACTGGGTGCTCCATTTTATCATCTATCACCAATCTCTTTTTGGATTCTTTTCTGCACCTTTTTCCTGTGCTCATTGATAACGTTTTTCAATAACATATCGAGCTACTGATTTCTTATCCAATCACAACAATCGACATTGGCTAATGGCATGCATGGATCATATTTTTGAAGAATGACAGCCAGTACTACCTCTCAGCACCGAATTCGAAGGTATTGCATCTTTAGTCTGTTCGATGTGGCAATGGTATCTTTATACTGTTTTTCGACATAACTGGTAACTAATGAGATTTTCCATTTGTTCCATGTGGTGGATGACTGACCCATTCAAGTCTCATGGTTTTTGTCTGTGAAATCTGCCATACTAAGGCTGTGTGGCCTGGTACTTTCATCTGTACCAAATTCTTCAGTTATCCTAAACCCGTTACTAGTATTTTCAAACAGATCATATGATATTTTGGCAAGTGATGGCAGCGCTGCAATCATTTCTTTATCAGTTTCCTGAACATGGGGAAGGGTTACAATCCCCTTCGGTGGTAGGGGAATATTTCTTCTACTGGTGTGCCGCGCAGGTTGTGGTTCTGGTGAAAGCAATTGAAATTGCAGTGGGGTGCGATTTGGGTGTGGCCAGGAGAGTGTAGGCACATTGGTGTATCGCTGATGTGTAACGGTGGCACGTGACCCAGGTCCGCGTAACGGCTATTCTATATAGTCAGCTCGCCATGAGACTTAGATCTTTAGCAATATTCTCACCTATACACCTATTTGCTATCACTCTAGTCCAAATTTGCAACCATATACCTAATTACCATACATATACCTCTAAGGCTGAATGCTGGCGTGAGTGCCATTACACCATTATCACTCTCCCAGTAAACGGATATGTTTAACTCACGGGATTCCACTACTTTACCCTTTAACCGACACGCTGCATCATAAAGTCCTCAATTGAGGTTCCTACCAAACAATGACATATCGAAGCATGATTACTGCGAGAACAGATATTGATCCTGTCATCATTCAATTGAGCACCCTGATGGCAGTGGTGAAGAGCTCAGAGACCAACTGTCGCACGAGACGCATCACCAGAGATGACCATAACTATCATGACTACAGGCCACGCCTACTCGGTCCGGCCAATGAGAGAAACCGAATGCGTTCGATGTATTGTGTTCAACACCATTCCTACGAGTCAATTGAGAGTAATCATCAGGCAGAGAAGCTACAATGTACGAAACTCATCGGCAGCAATGACGACAATTATCATGAGTACAGCATTAGAGGCGATCAATGGGGGAAATCGAATACCATTCCTACAAGTCAATTGAGCCCGATCATCAGTCGGAGAACCTACAATCAATTGTGCGATCTTATCCGTTAATTGGGAATACCGAGGACCGCAGGCAAGAGACGATTGCGAGTCAGCACAGTTGCCACAACATCCCTTCAAATTGAGCCAACTGCATTGACTTCAATAGTCGTGGACACCTACAACTCTCGCAACCTCGAAGAAGCCCGGAGGACAGCCAAAACTTCCAAGGCAAATGGGTTAACGTCAACAATCTGAAATCCGGGAATTTAAATTCGGTCAAGTCCAATAAGCCCAGCAGAGGCAGCCGTGCCAACTGATCACCAGTGCCATGGCTTTCAGAGGAAGTCTACGAAAGCTGAATCGCAAACCGGCAATGCACTCGCTGCGGCAGCGGAGACCACATAACCTACCCCTGTACGAAATACACAGGGCAACATGGGGCGAGTCAAAGCACAAATCGACTGCAGTGCAATGAGCATCTTAATATCACCAAGCATACCTAGGACAATCGAGCTACCATACCAAGCAGCATTCACCTCCACCCAGGCCCGGTGATGATGTCTGTTGATTGCCGAAAGGCAAATCACTTGTTTCAGTATTTTGAATACCTTAAACCGGTTGACGAATCGGAGGTTTTAGTCATCACAATGAAGGCATACAATCTAGTCCTGGGCTTGCCATCGCATGAAACCCGGAAACCGAATGCAGCAAGTCGATTGACAGCCCTACTATCGCCAAACGGATTGTAAAGAGCGGAGATTCCAGAAGCAGATCGCACATGTCCCCTGCTGGAACGCGGTGAGGGACACAAAAATCATAAGTTCCACTCCCAAATTCGATCATCTCTTAGCTAGTAAGTGGTCGAAGCATTTGCCATATCACTTGGTGAATATCAAGGGTTGCGGGGAGCATCGCTAGAAGGCATCACCATAGGTGAGAGAAACCCCAGGATGATGAATGCGTGAGCAGGAGCAGTGGGGGTAGTTGGGACAGAGGAGAGGCACAGTGACGGTGCTTGAATGACTGCTACGGGCTCGCCGAGACACGAAGAGAGAAACTGGTCAACAGGGCTTGGTCCTATTGTGATGAACCGTCCGATCCGGCTATCCCTGGACCCCTACCCTGCTCCACTCCGCCAATGCATGCTGCAATGCAGAATGCACAAACGGCTAATGAGAATAAGAACAGACATAGTCAACGTGGAGATGGTAACAGATGATGGGGTCACATCCCAGCATAATATCAAGATTTGTCGTATCGTCGTGAGATACAAGGACTCTGGGGACTTATTCAGCAAAAATATGCCAACTCTCGCACGGCCCCTATCATGGCATGCACAGGGACTTCAGGAGGAAGAGCGTGGGAGGACAGGACAGGGTAAACTGGCCGTGAGGAACCACACAAATTGAGTGGTTCTACGCAATCTCAGAAAGACCGAGTGGGACCAAGAGCTGGGAAAGACAGACACCGGCTGCGGCAGCACTGACCTCATTTGCGAAGAAGGACGGCGGACTGCGGCTGTGTGTGGAATTCTGAGTTCTCAATAAAGCCACAGCAAAGAATCGAGATCCTCTCCCACTGATCTCGGAGATCCTAATCAGGAAGTCAGGAATTCCTTTCACCTCATATGAATCAAGGAAGGTGACGGGTACAAAACCGCGCATCGCACCCAGTACAGAGAGTCTGAGTACTGAGTCATGCCATTCGGGTTGCCGAATACACCAACTACCAAGCCATAATACCGATTAGAGATAAGTTTTCAGCAACGCAACCACGTCTAACGAGAGGGATGACACCACCGGAGATGCCACAATGAAGGACCAGAGTGCACTTAACAACAAAGGAGTCCAGCGGCACCCAGAGAGCGGCGATAAGCATACCTAGAGAAGAATCAACATACGCACCTACCATCTGGAAGATGATATGCCCATCTAGAGAATTCGAGGCCAAAGCTCAAAGTTAGAGACAAGGAGAACAGACCGAGCGAAGTCCAAAAATGCGAAAAGAGGCCGAAGTGTCAACACAAAGCAAGTCGAAACACGAAGCCATTCGAAACACGAAGCAGGTCAATGACCATAGAGAGTCAAAAGAATGGACAAAGCAAGTGGAAAAATTAGACAAAACCAAGTGCCAAAATGAGACGAAGCATGCCAAATCGACCATAACAAGCCAAAAGACAAGCGAAGTTGAGACATCCAAAGTCCAGGGACCAAGGCTGCCGAAAGATGCGTCAGTCAACAAAGATCACCAAAAGTCTACTGGATGTTCAGAAGTCTACCAAACCATGGCACCAATCAACAACGCAATTGAGTCATAAGTCGTTGATGGAGCAACAAACTTCCAAAGGGGGGATGGCCGTGTCACCAATGCATCCTGACGATAAGCTAAATGCCCACCGGGAGGTAGTCTACCGAGACACAGACTGAGAAGTAGACCGAGAAGTCATCTGAGAAGTCGTCCGATCAAGTCATACCGAGAAGTCAAGAGCCAGAGGAATACACTCTACTGAGACGTGCACCATGAAATCGAGTGAGATGTCTACCGAGAAGTCGACCAATAAAGTCTACCAAGTCAACCAGCATCTGGATGTCATTGTCACGTACCAATGACTACCGCTTGACATATATTCAACGAAGTACTGCACTAAGGCTCAAGAGAGCGCAGGCACGCTTCGATTTGGTAAGCATAACCATCTTTACTGAAGCTCCCTTGATAGATGTCGATTAATACGATCCAACAATGCGTGATGCAATTGACCTCTACAATCGATGATCACCGAGGGCGCCGACCGATGCCGGTAGCGGAAGCTCCCATTGATGCCAAGTCATGAGCGGAAGCTCCTTACACACCTGACGATTCCGACAATGACCTATGCCGAGATTCGACCTACTTGAATGATTGTCGTTGAATCATGGGTTAGGAAGTTGACATATGGAGGATGGGATCACTTTTGGATGTTTTCTTGTTTCTCTGATCTCTTCTTCTCTTCATTGGATCACGGCACGGAACAAATGGCGTCGGTATTGGTTTTCACCACCAGCCAATGGAGGTGGAGTTTCCCCATGCACCAGATCGGCCGAAAGGCGCCGCCATTGAGCTGACCTGATTCATTGTGGGACTTATGGGTTCGTACAATTGTTTACGTAGGATGATTGTTTCATTCTTTGTTTCTCTTTCCTTTCCTTTTCCCTCTTTCAGTTGATGCAGCCCAGGAGGTCTGCGTCTGAAGAGAGGGATAATGTAACGGCGGCACGTGACCCACGTCCGGGTAATGGCCATTCTATATAGTCAGCTCGCCACGAGACTTAGATCTCTAACAATATTTCTACCTATACTCCTATTTTTTATTACTGGAGTCCACATTTGCAACCATATTCCATAATGACCATACGTATGCCTATAAGGCCGAACGCTGGCGTACGTGGACTTACATGATGATTCAATTCTGGTGGAGGAGTTATTTCTAATTGGTCAGTTGCGTCCGAATAGTCTTCTCTGGTTGAGGATAAGTTGAGCTTCCATAAGGATCTTTGGTGTGATGCTTGTACCTTGGCTGCCGATGAGGAGGATTTGCCAAACCTTCAGGTTGCTGGGAGTTGAGCTGGGGATGATGATCCTGCTGAGTGCCCCAGGTTTGCTGCTCGGAGTTACACTGGGGATGAATCTACTGTAGTGGGTCTTAGGTATTTGGCTGGGGATGAATAAGATACGGCTGGCATTGGGGATTGTGCCGTTGTGCATCTGGTCGCATGCCTTGTGTGTACGGATGGCGATGCACAAACAGTGGCATGCCTGGGATGTACTTCTGTTCGGGGTATGGTGGTGCACGATGCGAGATTTCGTGTTAGGCGTACTGTGGCCCCCCTCGTGAGAGCGGCTGTTGGGTGTATTATGGCGCGCCTTGGGAGTTTGGCTGAAAAAGTACGTACTGTGGTGTTCCTTGGGTGATTGGTTGGGGAGGTCAGAAGAGCAGCTTGCCTCGAGCATTCTGCGGTTGGGAATACTGTGACGACTGTTGAAATTACTGTTGCTGCAGTTCAGAGTCTTTGAGCATCCTGCTTTCGATCTATGGGTCCCCCCTCTATGTTCTGGAGGTGATCCTGATGATAACATTGTACAAACAGATTTGGGAACAAAGATATAGTAATTCAAATCATATTCTCCAGGCTCTCTGAATACCTTATGCAATAAGCAAATCACAAGAAACAGTTGAAAGAAGGGCTTCATATGACTCTCAGATCATCGAGTCTCATACCGTACGTTGTGCCATTGGGTTGTTTAATAGCCAAGGTACAAATCTTTGTCTTTTCGACACACACTTCTGGGGTATGCTCGACATTGTTGGTATTAGAGAACATGCAGGAACCGGAACAGCCAACAACAGCAAGGCTACAGTGGGGATGAGTTCACAGTCATATTTTGTATGAGCATGACCACTTGGCTTCCTGTTAGTGGTCTGTGTATGCAATAATAACCATGATTTCTACTAGGGCATACGTTATACAAACATTACACAGAGGAATAGAATTACTGGTACACCACGAATGGGCAAAACTATTTGATCAATTGAAAGCTACTCACCCCAAGAACCAATGAGCTTGATGATAGTGAGCAGCAGGTGTGATTCTAACCTGCATATTGTATGATAGTCGATGCCCAAGCATTATTTGGATAGTTGTTGAAGGTAAACCAATAATGTAGTATGCAGAGTGTATATGAGCAGTTTGTTATATATCCACCAGAACGAGTAATATGCATATATATACAAGGCCTAGTATGATGGATGACATAATTATTCAACACATTTGGTGGGAAAGCAGCTCGATTGTGGTGGTTCTAGAAAGAAAAATAGTAATCAGGAAAATCAAAAGAATTTGAGGTTGATACCTTGCATGCAAGGTGGTGCACTTCCGTGTTGGTGGGGCAGTTGAAATTTAATGCACTAGCACAAATTGGGCAGTGTGAATATAGGAAATTCCTGTGGGAGTAACTTTCGGGCCAATCATGTGAACCCCCCTGAATTTTCACCTCCAAAATGTATTCCACAGGCATGGCAAGATCGAAGCCAAATTGTAATACGTTTTTTATCTGCATCAAGAAATTCCACCACCAGTACAGATTGCACGCTGACCACAAGCGGTTTCACAACATTACCCTGGCTGAAGGCCTTGTGCTGGACTGAGGTATACCACCAGTTGGCTAGAACCATCCAGCACCAGCATAGTTCAATGTCAGTAGGTGCACCTCAATCATCCTAGGATATATAATCATATACTGAGGTGAGCTGGTAGACTCTATACCAGGCATGCCACCACCCATCTATTTCTATGAAAATAAATCAATAGACCCTCAGAAGCTACATCTAACATTCAGGTCTAACCCAATAAATACTAAATATCACAGTGATGTGGTGTGAGCAGAGTCAGCTAATGTTCAGATGTGCACTGTTGCTAGAAGGAGATATGACAAACATTGTAACTACCTGGATCAATGGAACGAATGGTACACATTCTATTGTTGATAAAAGTTTCAGCAAGATCAAGTTTTGTATCAGAACTCCAAATCGTGAATCGACCCTCACCAGCAACATCGACTTGATGAATTCTGTAGTGTATTTTTTCAATCAGCTACTGAGTTGTGGGCATTCTTGGAATCCATAGGCTTTGGTGTAGTTGGAGAGAGTTGGCTAGAAGACAGTGTACAAACATTTGACATGCGGTATTTTTGGGATATATTCCGGTGCATCAAATTCCTTTTGACTCATATCCAGATCACCAAACACGTGGATTCTGAACTGGTACCACTGGCAGATTGTGCGGGGTGTCACATATAAGGTGATATATACACTGGCGATTTTTAGTGGAATACTCTAAAGCATCTGCCCCAGGGCACAACGACCGTACCAGTTATTTTGCCTCTAATCAAATGACTATGACAAATTTCTCTGGGGATAAATAGGCCTCGCCCTTACACATGACTATCACAAATATATGAAAAGATGTCAGCCGAAGCCTCTAGAAGTTAGACTTGATTCTGATCAAACTTATACCATGATCTCAGAAGAGTTCCAAAAACACTTATGATGCCTGGCACAGTTCAATCCACCCAATTCTGTTGGTGCTCCAAGGACTCGAGATCAGTGTATAGGGCTAGGAATGGGAGTGTGCCGACGGTTCTCGAAGAAAGATGCCTTCCACTGCTGGCTTCATCGATTTGTGACAATCCTGGGTATGTGATGATTGATCATAATTCAGACGGTTGAGGCACTATTTCGACAACACCTAACGGTGCGCGGATGAGCCATTCAGTTTCACACACAATCTTTGACCCACTGGATCATGCAACCTATGATGAACTTCTCAATCATACACCAATTCATGAACTAATAGCATCTGGAGTACCTTTATTTCCTAACATGTTCTGGCAATAGCCTCTCTGCACTGGGTATCAGCTATGGCAAACTGATGAAGTACAGCAATTACTCCTGGCATTAGTTCATGATCTATTTGACTCGCATCTTAAATACTTCATAGCCTGAAATCCCAAAGACCGATTAGAGAAGTGTATCACATCGGTACCACAGTATGCGGCACTCATATACATCCAATCACATCAGATTCATCACAGAGTGGCACAGGAGAGGGGAAAGAGATCATTCGAATGGTTAGAACAATGGCAGTTAACTATATGCCAAAATTAGCAGGCACCATCGATAATGAAACGAATGCAGTCGAGAATTCATCCAACCCAGATGTCATGGACACTGTGCAGCCATCATGCAACATCTCCCTATTCATAACCCAACGAAGCCACTCTGATCAATTCTCAGGTGCACTTGATGATGTGCCCAGATGAATCTCCAGGTTGAAAGGTATTTGCCGAAATCCGCAATATTTTCACACCGCGAGTGGCAATGTCACGCATGAACTCCTTGGAAAAAACAGAGAAGATATGTCAGTAAAGAATTTTCAAGATCGGAGCTGTAGTCAAAGCAGAAGTGTATATGACCCACAACAGTAATGCAGCCATATTCAATCAGTTTCAAGCACGTCTGTATTACACTAACATTGATGACAGAGATGTGATTACCGAAATTCTGGAATAAGTGATACACACGGTGACTGCGGCACAGCAGGATTGGTTCGACTATATCATTTCTATCTGAACCGGTTAATTTGAAACTTGGTGGGTGTAACATGACATTCATACGCTTCAAAAACCCGTTGCACATCCAATAGTACACTTTAGTTACCGAAGTATGCATCTCATCCACAATGTATCATATTCGATTCAGGGAATCGGTGCCGGAGACAATATCTCAACCAATATCTCAGATTAGTTACATATTTCCAATGTGAAAGAGGGCTACTGCTCCAGCAGAACAGTGGATAATACATGACAAAGTGTAAAACACAATAACCGACCCAGTGGCCTTGACTTTATTGAGTAAGGTCTGCATGAGCATGCCCTTCAAGGCTGGTAAGATGTTGATTAGGATAAAGGACAAAGTTATTTGAAGGAAGCTTTCATATTGATAAACATATTTCATAGTCAAGCTTACGTTAGACTAGTCATTGAATCTCTTATTAGCAGTTGCAAAACAATGACATACCACGCCAGCCCCCAGACTACAACTCCAAAAACAACAATCTGAGCCGATATTCCATGCAGTACGGAAGAATATATAACCTGAAAAAACACACTTCCGTGCACAGTGTAGGTGTGTCAATCAAAAATCTCTTTCAGATGTAGCTAGTGATTTCAAAATTCTCAATCTTGGAAAGTTATTTCAGACACAAATTGAAGACAATTGGGGAACAGCAATTACTGGTTTTGTGTTGGGTTACAATCTTAAGTCACTAATGGATGAAGGTTAAATCAATCTACAAAATGTTCTATTCTTTATCGCCAGCGGTTCTATTCTTTGTAACTATTGAGCAACTAGAGTTTGATATTATGATTGAATATACAAATGCTGATGAGGCCGAAGGTCGTAAAGCATATAGTGTGTGGGTTCAACATGCGGAAAGTGAGCATAAACACAATCATGATAACACTCAAGGCCGAGTTCCATCCTTTCCGATCTTATATTTTACCTGTAAACCACCAAACACGATTCTATATTTTGGGGAACACCTACCTGAAGGGAAAATACTACCAACTGTTTCCAAATGATGTAAAAGGAGAGAAGAATGGGTATTACATGGTTGACCTCAAGTGTATGTGGTGGTTATAGCAACAACATACTAATACCAGAGGGGCAGGGGTGACAAGATTGATGGCTTCATTCAAGACATAAAATTGACTAATGAAATGTACATTGTTCCGGTTCAAGCAATTGTCGGGCATCCACATTTGGTCAGAGCAGCTGTTGAACTACTAAGCAGTAGTAATAACTGTTAAGATAATACAAGCATATAGTTAGTGAACAACCAGGGAACCTGGATTTGTACTGGACAGTATATTGAGAGTTCCCAGATGTCTTTCAGGACACCTAGAATCAGAGTTTGGATGCATTTGGTGATTTGTGATTTGGGCCATGAGTTGCAATGACAATGTGTACAGCGATATGGCATTTGTAGTCAACCAATATTTATGACTGTTAGAGAGTGCAAAAGCCCATTGAACCCAAACAATGAGGTGCACATCGATCTATGGCAGTTGAATTGTAAGGGCACGTATGCCTGCGTTCGGCTTCATAGGTATACGTATGGTATTTATTGGAATACGGTTGCAAACGTGGATGCGAGTGATAGTAGATGTAGATGTATAGGTAAGATTATCGCTAGAGATCTAAGGCTCGTGGCGAGCCGACTATATAGAATGGCCGTTACCCGGCCCGCGTCACGTGCCGCCGTTACAGACAATGGCAATGTATACAACTTTTTTCATCATATACGAACCTCAGATGAACTGGTAATGGTACCACCAGCCATAATTATGGTGCACCTCATAAGAATAAAACAGATGGGATGATAGAAGTTGATTTAAGGTTGAATTAAAGATTGTTTCACTTTTCTTCTATTCAATGGATTGTATCTGAATTATACGGAATGCCCATCACAGATCAGGCTACAGATTGCCCTCTTTCCCTACCTACTGAAGTCATTAGGACTCTAGGAGGAGGGTTTTCATTATGCGCCGGAATACAATTCACATTGACTTGGTTTGGATTTTGAATGTATGGGCTCACGGAAATATAAACTTGCTATGGAACCCAGCATGAGGGGGAAGTGTTGCATATGTACTTGAATTATGAGTCTCAGCACAGTCTGATATCTTGTATGAGAAAGAAGACATGTATGAAGATGGTGGCTGTATGAGGTTATGCATCAGAACCAGGGTGATGTGTCTCAGGTCAGTCAAGCATATGCATATGCATATGGGGGATTGTACGTATACAGGCATCAGCCATTGAGATAGACAACTCAATTAAAAAGTTACTGAACCATCCAAAGTAACATGGCGATTGAATAATGTTCATCAATTAAAGACCAGCACTATAGCCACACTAATGACTGCCAGGCACATATCCCTCTACCATATCATCATTACCCACCCTCATGTGTTGTCACAGTTGCAATGGTATCATAATACAACGCAAACCCTCATCGCTATATTCTCTATAGATAGAAATAAACAATGTCACCAGCTGTCATCAACTATATACATAATAATTCTCGATTGTCATTAGTGATGGCCTGTTGGAGAAGTACAGTTCAGCACGATACAAAGGAAGGCTGTTGAATGGCACAAAGAGGTAAATCATCCAGAAGACAACAGTCTGATGGATGTCAACCAGTCTGGAGATGTAAATCATAAGGATTATGCTGGTCCAGCAAAACTGGAGGATTGGAGGGATACCATTCACTCAGTGGATGTTTAGACTGACTGGTTATCAGAGCAAGGGGATGGGAGGACAAGAAGAAAGTGAGCATTTATCGAGAGAAGATGGTAGTTCAAAGTAGCACTTAGACCATAGTAGGAAGAGGTATATGGACCTCTCGATTTTCCACAGGTACAGAGGGCAACATTCTCATAACGAGGAACAATACTTAACAATATATTCGAATTAGAATGCAATTCTACATTTATTCTACTCTTATTACTTTCTGCACCTGAGTGAAGCTTCAAAAGTGAATCTACAATTAGATCTTGTATAAGTCCAATATCAAGTCCAATAGTGAGACAAGATAGAGGGATACTTTGAAGGGATACTTTTAGTTGGGTGTATCTTGGAGTTGATTCCTCCCACACTACAAAAATTGAAGCTAGCATTATAAGCCTTGTTTCAGCGTCAGAACCACTTATATGGTCCCTACAAGCATGATTTGTAGGGCTGTGCAGCTTCTTCCTCTGACTCCACAGCTAGATAGCATGTGGTGGTACTTGAGCAACACAATTGACTTGAATACTTTCAATTTGTTTTACATGTAAATCATTCGCATCAATGTTTAAAGTAATCATTGCTGCTATATATAGATATCTGTTGAGTGTTTACTCTGGGTGTCTTGATTTTTGTTATCGCAGTTGTACAAGCTTGTGTATAATTGATGTCTCAAGGGATTTAATAGTTAAGAATATTCCTGAAATTGATGGAACAGTTCAAAAAACTATCAAAACAATTAAAATCTAGATGACCAATGTCCAAGAAACAAGTACTGCAAATGGGATTCAATGACTAAACCAGTTTTTGATATGTTGTGATTACTCGATCACATGATTCACATCATTGAACACTTCCAAGCATGTTACAAGATTGCATATAAGTCACTCCAATTATTTGTGCAGAATTTGGAGAAAGATCAGTGTGTGGGGTTCATTTTCGGAAACCAATTTCACGTTTTGCTGCTGGAGTATTCATGGTTGAAATACCAAACATCCCATATATAAAATGTGAATACCTTAATCCCCTTTCACTCAGCATTCTTTGATTTACGGTAATGGTGACATGTGACCGGAAGTTGGGTAAGTACTATGGTATACTATAGATGTTGCCCCTGCCCTGAGCAATAATCTTACTATACGTCTACACCCATTATCACTCGGATCCACGAGTACAAACCATGTTGAAATACTGATTGCTAGAAGCTTGTATATTCTAAAGTACAGGTACGTTCATGAATGTATATACGCGGTATTTGGAGTATGTCTTGTATGTCTCGTACGCATGCATGCGCACTCAGCTGGCATCTCCAGCTGAGTCTGGAATGACCATCATCTTAGAGAAATTATGCATCATACAACTGAAGCCATACGCCAGGGAGATAAACCATATATGCAACACTCCCCCCTCTTGCTACGCTCCGTGGAGCAAGAAAACAAACAAAGAAGCAAACAAACTGTAATTCCCATAGTAGCCTCCTTGAAACCCTGAGTGGCAAGTGAGCAGGGAAAGAGTACTACCATAGCCTGAGGATGGCCATCCATAGAGAGACAAGGAAATCCATGTGCCCAAAAGAACAGTGAAACCACCTTAAATCCAACCTTAAATCGACCTCCTTGTTACAATAAACCCATTGCTTTTGTGAACTTCGTATGCTTATCTTTTGTAAGTGCCTTTGTGAGTATATCTGCCACATTTTCGTCTGTGTGTACGTAGGACATCAGCAAAAAACATTTCCGTCCGGGCGGAATGGCTCCGTCAGAGTGGACGCGCTCCGTCAGAGCCGTCAGAGACACCCCGGTGACGGATTACTCCGCGCCCGGCGTCACGACCACGTGTCGCGTCACATATCGCCCTCCGATCGCCGTTTCACCATTTCTTCTCGCTCTGTCGGTCTCCTATTTTAAACAAACACTCTGGCGTTGTGGCCAACTGTGACCATACGTCGGAATGGGTTCATTGGGTACACGCTTGCATCGGGATGCAATGCAATGGGTGACGCTGCGAAAATCTCTCCTCGCGTTCCTTCTACATTAAGCTCAAGGAGCGTAGGAAGGTGAGAAGATATGATACTACCCGGCCGTGAGGATCCAGGCAATTGCGTGGATCTCAGACAGAGCGAGTGAGACCAAAAGTTGGGAAAGATAGAGTGTGAATTTTCATTTTATGATAAGAGGAGATGGAAATGAGATGATATCTATCTACTCCGGGGTCTGCCGAATATATACTCCCCGTCACTCTGTCCACCTCCATTACCCCTGTATCTCCGTACAACCGCCGTCGCTCCTTGAAGATGTACTTGATCGAGGGTGTTTGAGATGCACTTGGAGACGGAGATCGAATGAACTCAGAGATGCACTTAGAGGCCGAGATCGAGTGAACTCAGAAGATGCACTTGGAGGCCATGATCGATCGAGGATGCACTTGGAGGCCGTGATCGATCAAGTTTGGAGATGCACTTGGAGGCCGAGGTCGAGTTAACTCAGTGATGCACTTTGAGGCCGTGATCGAGCGAGTTTGGAGATGCACTTGGAGGCCGAGATCGAGTGAACTCAGAAGATGCACTTGGAGGCAGTGATCGATCGAGTTTGGAGATGCACTCTGAGGCTGTAACGGAGCGAGTTTGG
>Ga0307512_10002555_pt1 | contig 22725 bp, 18 predicted proteins | sample 14_EM_MG_FD_200267 | JGI IMG/M metagenome (GOLD analysis project Ga0307512, IMG submission 200267) | Populus trichocarpa ectomycorrhiza microbial communities from riparian zone in the Pacific Northwest, United States - 14_EM | ecosystem: Host-associated > Plants > Roots > Unclassified | place...
ATACAACACAGTAGACACAGTGGCAGATACACAGCGGCAGATACACAGCGGCAGATACACAGCAGCACCAAATCAAGATACACAGTGGTGGACGCACAGCAGAAGTCTAGGTGATCTGCCTGATATCGTAACAAGTCCACCATGCTCAACGTTTCGAATCCTGGGGGCGGCGAAGCCGCCACCGATGCTAGTATTGTATATATATACACATCTTGCATGGCCTCGAAGCATTCTCATTGGCCAGAATTGTTTTCCGTGTGGCTATGCCTCAAGCTCATTAATCGGAATTATTCGGCATGTGGCGGTGCGTCGGTTTCTACGGTGTCATCGCGGGACGGCTACTTCGCAGTCATTGCCGTCCGTCCCCGTCCTGCCTCAAAAAGACGGCGCCGTTTCCGTCCTGCCCTCGGACGGACGGGACGGTTGACTTTACTGTGTGCGGGTCAGGCCAAAGCCGTCAGGTATCTGCAGTCCGGTCAGGCTCCCTGCACGTTGATCTTTATCTGCCCAGGCTTTGGGCGGCCTCCAGGATCAAGGACTTTATCTGGCCGGACTGCGAATCTGAAGTCCGGTCAGCGGCCGGCCGGGCCGCTTCGGAACACTGGTGATGGGTGACATCCGAAGAATCTAACTCAGTACAATAGTGCCATGCCAGAGGTATTCTGTTTTTCCTCTTTAGTGGTAGCAGCAATATTAGGGAGGTTGATCAGTGAGCGCATCTAGAGCAAGATGAACCCAGTTGGCATTTATCATGCTGGTAAATATCTAGAGCAGTATTGATAGGGGCTACACATACCAGCGAAGGAGCTCTTGATCTCCTTTGGCAATAAGCGCGGCTTTTGGGCATTTTACAGCTTCACTTCCCAAGAAATGACCACCCAAATTACCCATCTTGAATATCCTATTATATGCGGTGTAGTAGCGAAGTATCACAATAGCAGCTACACTTCAACAAAGGTAGCATGGAGGACTTCGATGGCTGGCCATAATACCGTACCATAACTCAGCCTTTTGAGGTTTCCATAATCCACAATCGGTATAACCTGGGGGGATATATTAGTATATTCACTGCAGGGGTCCTTCGGAAGCAAAATGAACTCATATTCGTTTGGTGGTGAACTGCATGCATGTTTTTGACATTTGCATGGCCTCATCCTTAACTCAAAATGATGAATATAATTCTCATCTAGACGCCCCAACGGATACGCATGCTCCGTTCTTAAAACCCCAGAAAAACAATCAAAACCGCAAACCCTCACTAAAGTACAGCTGCTACAACCATGACTCCGGCAACGATACCCATAAATAACCCCCCAATCCTGACAATGTCCGCACCTGAATCATTCACAGTGGAACTAACTCCAACTACACTCCCACTAGTTGCAGAAGCACTCTCATTTATCCCACATAAGACCGCCGTCCCGGCCGAACTTTCCCCTGCAGCACTCCCGGTAGCATTCTGCACTGCGGTCTCCAGCCCATCCGAGCGGACTCCAGCCCATCCGAGCAAAACTCTTTCCCGCAGTGCTCCAATTGTTCCGCTTACTACTCTTCCGTGTAGTACTGAATCTCGTGCTTGTGGGACTTCCCACCACCGCTCTCGAAGTTGTAGTAACCTCAATCACTTCCTTCACAGCACTAACATACACCCGCATATCACTAACCAAGCTCTCCCTCGCCGCGCCCGCCACTATTGTCTGCGTTGCGGCAAATCTAACCGCCTTGTCTAGGCGTGCACTGCGTTTGGTATATGTTGCTGTGGCAATTTCTAAAGCGTCGTCTAGCGCGTCACTGTCGTAGATATCTAGGCGGTCGTTGAGGATATCTAGGGTAGATTCTTGTGCGGGGATCAGGGGTACTTCGATATCGAGATAGAGGGCTCTGGGAGGAGTTAGTCGGAGTATTTAAGGAAAGATGTAATGGGTGAGAGCTTACAGAGTGAATGTGAGGAGGGTTAGAAGGAGGAATATCGGATGGAGTATGGTGGAATTAATGAGTGGTGAGAGATTGATCTGCAGCGTGTTGTAGTAGACCTATTCGTAGAGTATCTATGGCTTATAAACTGCATGTGATGTGACGTCTAAGGAAACGACTAAATCGTATGGTGGTCGCCATCATATCGTGCACGCAATCTCGAACGGCACGACATCATTACTACTCATTGACAGTATCGACCACCAATGAAACTTTGGATATACGCCACTGAGACTAGAACCTCCGTCTCGGATACTTCCGCAACTAAAAAGGTCTAGCAAGCCGCCTTCGAATTCATTGATCTTAGTCCGGAGCTACTGCTTATACCCGGAGACGTCGAAATGCTTAGGCGAAGCGACGAGGTCCGTTTGACCTTCGGGACTCTCTACCCTGCTGCCAAGTTGCATGATACTACATGGTCTGTCTCAAAGCTACCCGTCAAATGATGGCATATTTATTCAGAAATTGGTTCTAACCGAGACTACCGGTCACAATCCGCGTAGCAATAGATACTAACCATACCCGCAATGTTTTGCTATAATTCGACTTGTAGACAATTTCAGTAGATCAAAGCATTGGGGTGTTCAGCATATGCCGCTGGGAAAGAGCAAGCGACGGCAGAGAATTAAATCCATGGGCAGAATTCCTTTACCGATCTCGTAATTAGTTACGTGAATTGATGCAATGGCCACCGTGCCTAGCCTGATGACAGCTCAATTCTCGGAGGTGGCTTTCTCTCTGGGACTGACGGGATGGAATGACGGCCATTTGGGGCCATTCACCGAAAGGAATCACTGGTCGCAACCCATAGGTAGTCGCGCTAGTACATTGACTAAGACAAATTGAAGTTCACATGTCCGGAGATTTAGGACATGCATGTTTAGGGACATATGTCGGCCGAAGACATGCTTGGCCATGGTCTACCGAAGGGCTGGGGTTGTTTTAAGCCAGGAACTAAATGTCTGCTTGTTCCTCGTTTATGATATGACTTACTCTTAATTAGATATGCTGTAAGAGTATTGTACCCATCATCGATCGGTTGCTAAGCGGTCTGTAGAGTGTATATAAGTTGGGGATCGGATTGCCGCCGGAAGTCTTAAATATATAAGTAGAATTTCATCTAAGAGTTCCTCTTCAATGGTACTGCTGTGGGGTTTCTACGAAGTCTAACGACATGGGGTTACAGAATAATAAATATAGCATGCTCTGAAGCTCTATCCCCTGGATCGTAACTTTGGCATTCCCGGCCCGTTTGGGCATGGCAACCGACTCCCCACCTGCAAATATTTAGCGATGCAACCACAACTCTGTGGGGGTGGCCTGGGAGCATTATAAACTTACTTTCTTATGTCTTGAGAGCATTTTGGCAAAAATTAAGGACTGTACAGGAATGGGGTGCTGATAAAAAGGGCAGTTTTTGTTGGGAGGGTTGTTTCAAGATCAGCTCCCCAAAAACTCGAAAATGTCACTGTGCAGCCCAGATGGACAACTCTGCCCATAACACCCCAAAATATCCTTCAAGCTTAGTGCTAAGGACATGCTCTGAAGTCCTAATATCATTACACACAAGGAATTCCATCTGCAATGTGCCTGAGAGTTGAGGCTCAGAGGGGGGATACCAATACCCATCCCACAGCTCTTATAGTGAACAAGGCTAAACCCCACTTTGTCAAACATCAAAGAGGGCATATCATTACCCCTCAGCCAGAGCTGGAGTCATGGGCAATTTTCAGTAAACCTTGAGAAGGGAAAGTAGCTGGGATGGTGGCTTTGCCAGCAGGAAAGCCCAGCCAGCAATACCAAATCTCCATCCAAACTTTGCTAAGCATGTTCAAAATGCAAGTAACTGTGGTGTCTCAATAATGAAAGGCATCATTTTGTGGAATTCAATCACCTGTAAAGGAGAAAGGTGGGTAGTGGTGCATAGACATGGGGTGGGTTGCCAACTCAGAGAGCAAATTTTGGTGGGGCAGTAAGACTTACAAAGTCACATCACATATAATTTACAATTCACTTTGACATAAAGTTTTATTTGCTACTAAAGAAGACTTGATAAAAAGGACAGCCTCTGATGACCATTTTTGGACGTGTGGTGAGGTGGTTGCGCGGGCGGCCCGTATGGGCCGGGAACCGTTACGATCCAGGGGATACCGTCCTACTTTACTTCATTGTCTGGTGTTATGGAACAGCTGGAACATCGGTGATCCCCATTTCTGCATTACCATGGATGGCGAGATTAGCGACATTGTTAATATCGTACTATACACCAAGCGCAGTGTGCGTAGAATCCTTGTGGTTGTCTCCAGACGCATACTAGCATTGCTGAACGATAGCTGCTGAACTCCAGATCGCTCATGAACCGCCGAACTACCTTTGCACCAATTCTGAATGCGACAACTATGACATTTGCAACACGGGATCTAGTAGAGCAGCAGTAATAGCCCCACACGTAGTTCACAAGGCTCGCCCCAAACACCCCGATCGACCACTTGAACCGTACCGACCCTAACTGGCGTCTAAAGAACAGCTTGCTGCAGTAAATAGCTCAGATATCCGACTAGCAAGCTGGAACAGCGGAATCATATAGTCAATCTCAGCGAGCACAGTATGAGTCAAAGTAATATTTACCATACTTCGTGCGTATGATTTCAACTCCAGATCTCCTCGCTTTGGTCATGTTGTTTTATGTTCCTATTGCGTGCTTGCTCGGCTCAGTCAGATATTGGCTGGAACGGAAGACTCTCAGGTCGAGTATACGCACCCGCCCGATTTTAGGCCCCGGATTAGAGACTATTGAGGCTGCAACCAGACATGTTAAATCTTAACTGCCATAGACCCTGCTCTAAATTGTTGGAACTAGTCCTAGTCTAGATTTAAGAAGTGTAGTTGTGAAGTGTTGCATCCAAGTTGGAAGATGATAAGATAAGATAATTTTTATGCGGCTCTTCTGGACCCAACTTTTGTCGATCTGAAACGCTAGCGTCTAATCCCTGCTCCGATCCGCAAGGAAAGTGCCGGTGACAGCCAGACGAGTGGAATAAGTGAGCATCTTGGTACAATTCCACCTTGCATGCGGATGGCTACTTCGCATCAAGGAATGGAGCCCTACACACTGATATACACTCCATAGCATGTAAGCTTTCTTTCTGCCAAGTCCTACCTGTATAGGTATCATGGTTGTGGAGTACTTGCATTTGAGGGCGAGGCGCGCCAAGACGCCGGTGTCCTCTCACTTATTTCACTCGCCTGCAATATCCACCGGTGGTCATCAATCCGCACTCGCAGCTAATCATAACTACAAACCACCACCAATGACCAGTCGAACATCAACTCAGTCCATTGCAAGAAGCGGGGCCTCGCAGCTTGTTAACGCCTTCGCACCGCTGTTCCAAGGCTTTCTACCACCCTCATGGGTTACGAACGTTCCTGCTGACTCCATCGTCAAACGTCTGTTCCGAATGGCGCCTTCTGCTTGTCAGTGTTGTCTCCCACCGCGTGGTATCTTCTCCTGGTTGCCTGGAGGCCCATATCATCTTCACACAGAGTTATCCATTGCCAAGAGGTGCTTAAGAGCTGACGATGTAGGGCTGATGGGCTGAAACGGCCAAGGAAGCCACATGTGTCAACATCTTCCACACGTAAGCCGATCGAGATCCGGGGTGCAGACATGCTTTCCCCGCAAGTCTCTATTCGCCGGGGATCTTGGGGATATATACTTCCTTCTTTTCTTCTTTTCAGAAAGAAGAGCATGCGGAGCTGTTCAGCCGCTCTTCACCAGCTGAAAAACTATGGTCATGATACTTTGGGCTGAAGGACACTGACTTTGTTCTAACAGTTACACGAAACAGACCCAAGGAATATAAACAGTCGACACAGCCAACGTATAACTAAACACTCACCAACTTCGCTATTCCTAGCATCTTCCGTATTCTTCACCACTCTACTTGCCTATCTGTTCTGTTCACCTCTACTACTACCAATAACCTTTACTCCAAAAAATTACTCCAAAAATGTCCGCACCACCACTCCCGCAGCCGATGTCGCTACCCTTCACCTCGTCGACAACCACTGACAACCCCGACGGGTCCCCAGCTATCCGCCCGTACTCAGTCAAGGCCGGCGCCTGGCTCGTCAACTACGAACCTGTCAATTCGCGATTGGTAGCCTACGACGGTACAATCCGCGTTGAGGCCCATTCCGCCGGACGTACGGCGAGCGGAGATCTGTACCAGCGACCAGTCACGACTCTCCGCCGCTCCGATGGCCGCACAACTCCGATCATGTTGCCTCCCCCGGCTCCAGGTGCAGGGATCCCAATCCAGAGTCGAACCCAGTACCGCTACTATCTTCGCATCACCCGCATCCTCGAGGGGTCGACGACCAAGCGGTCGTTTTCACTTGGATTTCAGATGTGGCGCTTCACCAAGGCCGGCATCAGCGGGACATGGAACAACGAAGGTGACGTTACTGCTGAGATGAAGTGGGTCACCGCGCCGGTTGAGTACCCGTCCGCGGACTACCTTGAGGGCGACGTCACCAATGCCGCGGGCAATATCGTCGCCAGGCTCAAGATGGGCTGGGTCTCTCCAAACTACCGCAAAGCGACTGTCGAGATCGACACCGTGCAGGGCTTGGAAGCAGACATTCCAGCAGACAGTGGAATTGGGCATAACTGGCAGACCGTATTCTCATCCATCGGCTGGGAGCTGAGTAAAGACGTGAGCGACACGAACATCAGCGAACGCAGCGGCGATAGTTGGTCGAACGCGGAGATGCACGAAACCATGATTGCCCGCCGAGACTCCGCCGACCTCGACTCTGAATGGCGCTACCACATCCTCATCGTCAAACGCATCGACGCCACCGAGCGCGGGATCATGTACGACAACGGCTCGACAGACTCCAACGCCGTTCCCCGCGAGGGCGTCGGAATCTCCACAAACTGGCAGGTGCCAACGACCGGCTCCCCGAACTGGGGCCACGCTGGAGGCCACCGCTTCGCCGACGTAAAAGCTGCGTACTTCCGTACCGCAATCCACGAACTCGGCCATGCCTTTGGCTTGCTCCACAACACGGTCGATCTCGGATTCATGAACACGAGCGATGTCATCGCCGGTGCCGGCGCTGGTACCTTCCCGGACAACATCAAGTGGGCGTTTGCAGATAACGATATGAAGCGTCTGCGCCACTACCCCGACATCTTCATTCGTCCCGGCGGAATCCCGTTCGCAGAGGCAAGCGAAACTGTTCCGGCAATTTCGCCGACGGATACGCAGATTTCACCACCGGGGTTGGAGCTCGCTGTTGAACCTTTGCACTCTGTGATCCCTCTCGGCGCCCCGGTACGCGTCACGGTTACTCTCAAGAATACCAGCAGCACTCCGGTCACCACCCCTGCCGACATTTCCCTCAAATCCGGCTTCGTGTCTGGCACGGTTAAAGATTCTGCCGGAACCGTGCGCACCTTCACCTCACTAGTCTACTGTGTGGATGCCAGCCCCATGACCGAGCTCGCCGCTGACGAGGTCAAAACGGCATCGCTCACCCTGCTTCGCGGGGCGGAGGGCGCACTCTTCTACTCTGGCCTCTGCGAGATCACTGTCAAAGCGTGCTGGGATGTGTTTGTGGTGGAGGGGAAGACGACGGTGTTGGTTACCGGGCCCACTACGGAGTCGCATGCAAAGGCTGCACGCAAGATTTTGATTACGCCGGATGCGCATATGGTTCTTGCTACTGGGAGGGATCTTTCAGATGGTGTGTCTGCAATTAATGAGGCGGTCGAGGACGATACGTTGAGGCCACATTTTGCGGCTATTGAGGCGAAACGGCTGGTGCAGCAGAATAAGGTTGATCAGGCTTCGAATTTGGTGGAGACGGAGGGGGTGGTGATGAATGTGAAGGAGAAGGAGAAGTTGGGTGCGTTGTGTAAGAAGAAGGGTGGGTATTCTAGTGGTTGTGCGGCGGTGTTGGGACTGTGAGAGTAGGTTGTGTTTCGGTGTTGGGCGGGGTGGATACTTCGATGGGTACGCTAATTGATACGAGTGGGTTATGGAATGTGAGCATTCAACGACATCGATCGTTGACATAAAGTGAGAAATAAGATCCGTCTGCACCCCAGATTCAGTAGCTTCTGCAAGTCGATTAGCCTCCAGGGTTGCTTCCACTGTATGTGCAGGATCCCGGCTATCATAGATTTGCTGTTACACAAGTCTTCGAGCGTTTCGTTCTCGCCTCATGTGCGTGCTCTTAGAACCGAGCCGTATATACCTCAGTTAATAATATCTAATGACTACCGCTATTTTTACCGGAGAGATTTCATTCCACTTCGGTGAAAAATTCATTATGCTAGGGCTTAAATCCAGTCGATATCGCGGTGAGAACCTGAGAAGGAGATTCAAATCACATCTAATCGATCTTATCTGCGTAGGTTTTATCATACCACCGACCTCCCTTTATCCAATAACCGGCCATAGAACAAACACAGAAACACAATTTCCTCTGCCTTCGTGAAGAACAGGCTCTCGTAGCGTTGTTTTAGCCCGAATCTAGAGCTAGTATTTAAACTTAAGGTTTGCAGTCTCGAACGTTCGAGCCCCATTGATCGAATCGCTGCAGATGAGCCGCACTTGCCTACCGGAGCCTCATGCTCGCAAGGAGTGAAGCCGGTTCATTTGTGATTGGGAGATCTAGCCTAATGCATCTCCTTCAGCCGCATAGTTTCCGCGTGTGCCGTTGAGCCGCAAACAAAAAAAGCGGCGCGTCTTGCACCCCTTTTTTTGAGCTCCAGTTCTACCCCCTAGCAGCCCTCCTCCGCACCCAGCCCAACCCAAAAATCCTCACTACGCACCGACACTGATCCTAACTACCACCACCGCACCGTATTCTCACTTACACCTAATCTGCACTAAACAGCCATGTCCACCGATCCCGATCCCCGCCGCTCCTCCGGACGCGTCAAACACGCCTCCTCCACCGCCGCCGCGGAGTCCATCACCGTGTCCTTGTCGATTCCCGCCCCCCCATCTGGCCGTTCCCTCCGCCCCCGCCGCTCCAGCGCCGGAATTTACTCCGTTCCCTCCGACCCCGACTCCGACTCCGACGAGTACGTCGACACCCCTGAATCTTTCGAACCGTCCGAGCCACGTCCCGAACGCGGCACTGGAACTGGAAAATCTCTGCGCCCCCGAGCTGCTCTCTCTGCCCCCGTGGGTCTAAACGACTACATCGCAACGGACCGCGCGTTCTCGTCGCGGAAGAAGTCCAAGCACAAGCAGAAGCAGAAGCCGAAGCGTGCACCCCCCGGTGACGCGTGTCAGCACTGCCGCGACTCGAGGAAGAAGTGTGATCGCAGGAAGCCGCGATGTGGGGCTTGTGTGAAGGCGAAGCGGCAGTGTGTTGTTAGAAAGGAGGAAGATAAGGGGGAGGAAGTGGAGGAGGTCTCGGTGAGGGCGGAAATAAGGCAGAGTCTCGAGGAGACGAAGAAGAAGCGAGATACGTTCTATGTTAAGTATAGGGACTTGTTTGAACCCCTGTTGCCGGAGAAGAATTATATCTCGAAAATGATCGAAAAGATGGGTGAGAAAACGGTGGAGGAGGAGGAGGAGGAGGAGGAGGAGGAGGTGATAGGGGTGGCTACAGTCCAGATCGAAGTTCGGGATGGTGGGAACAAGAAGCCGGAGGAGACACAATCCACCACCGTTGCCACGGCTGTCGAAGCCACCCAACCCGTGGCCGCTGCCAAGGAGGTCGTTCCGTACAAGTTATTGGAGCACCAACCGGAGCATGTCAAGGCAACAATGAAGCCGTACCAATTGTCGGGTCTATCGTTTCTGGTTTGGTTATACAACAACGGCGCCAGCGGGATTTTGGGAGACGAGATGGGTCTCGGAAAGACGTTGGTTAGTTTCTTGATCTCATTGTTAGTGTACCTCGTCGCAGCTCATGACTAACAATCGTGATCAACTTGATAGCAAACTCTTTCCCTCTTTTCCTACCTTACTACATACGAACCCGCGCCGGAAGGCCACCAACGTCCGTTCCTTGTCGTCTGCCCCCTCTCGGTACTCTCCTCCTGGATCGCGGAGTGCAAACGCTGGACTCCGCACCTCCGTGTTCTCCGCTTTCACGGTCCTGTTGCCGAGCGCTCGCGGTTGAAGAAACTCGCCGAGACGGGGGATGTATTCGGAGCTGACGATGGTGAGGGCGATGGCGAAGGACGCGGCTACGATGTAGTGGTAACAAGCTACGAAGTCTACGAGCGCGAAAAGACATGGTTTCGTCGCGCCTTCGTCTGGCGGTACGTGGTCCTTGACGAAGGTCACAAGATCAAGAATGAAAAGACGAACATTGCTACCTCGCTGCAAGGGTTGGCAGCCGAATACCGTCTCATCCTCACCGGAACCCCGCTACAGAATAATCTCACGGAGCTGTGGGCGCTGCTTCATTGGCTATATCCCGACGTCTTCTCCGAGAATACGAGTCAACTGTTTTCTGATGCTTTCAACCTTACCCTTGGAAAGAATAACCTCAGTGTTATGGATAGTGCGAGAAGACTTTTGGAGTTGGCGATGCTCAGGAGAATGAAGGAGAGCAAGGGCGTTAATTTGGATCTTCCGAAGAAGACGGAGGTGGTTGTGTATTTACCACTCACGCCGATGCAGCGGTTTTGGTATAAGCGGCTGTTGACGCGCATGGATAAGGGCCTTTTGGAGGGTTTATTCAAGGTCAAGGCTACCGACACGGCTGAGCTCAAAGTCGAGGCAACCGGCGACGCAGTGCAGCTCGGAGGGTTATTAGGTAGCGCGGTTGTTCCGGGCGAGGATAATAGCGTTGGTGGGGACAGCGTCGGCGACTTCGATGGCGATGAGTGGACCGAGACGCGCAAGATTGTCGAGCAGCAGGTGGAGAACGAGAGCAATCCTAACCCCAACGACGGCAAATGGCGAAAGCTCATGAACCTCCTCATGCAGCTACGCAAGTGTTGCAACCACCCATACCTCCTTCCCAATGCCGAACCGGAAGATGCCGCCGACCTGGCTTCGTCACTCATGCTTGCTTCATCGAAAATGGTCTTTCTCGACAAGCTCTTGGAGGAACTCTGTATCAAGCAAGGAAAGAAAGTCCTTATCTTTTCCGGTTTCACTAAAATGCTTGACGTTTGCGAGGACTTTATGCATCTGAAAGGCGGCGGCGACTGGTCGCGCTTCAAATACGGCCGCCTCGATGGGACAACCCCGCGCGCCCGCCGCAACCTTGCTATCCGCCTGTTCAATTCCGACCCTGCTTACAAAGTCATGCTGATCTCTACCCGCGCCGGAGGTCTAGGCATCAACCTCGCCAGTGCCTCCGATGTGGTGATGCTGGATACCGACTGGAACCCACAGGCCGACCTGCAGGCACAGGCTCGTGCCCACCGTATCGGCCAGGTCAACCCTGTCACCGTATACCGTCTGATCACGCAGGGCACAGTTGAAGAGCAGATGATGGGCCGGATTCTCAAAAAACTCTACCTCTCGGCCAAGGTCACTGAGACGATGCGGGACATCCACACCTCTACCCATACATCATCCACCGCAGCCTCCACAACCTCCGATGACCTTCCCACCCTCTCAACCGGTCAACTGATGTCTCTCGTCCGCGCCGGTTCCCGCGCTATTGCCCGTCCCGAGATCTCGCCAACCGAAATGCTCAAGTGGGACTGGCCGACCATGATCCAAAAATGCCGCGAATACCAAGAGACACACAGCTCCGACATCTCCGGCACCACTGACACCGCAGACGAAGAAGCCGAACGCCGCTGGCTCTCCGAACTGGAACGCGTCGAATCCCGCGTCTTCGAAGGAAAACTCCACTCCACCACCGCCCCATCAAACCGCGACATCGCCCTCTCCTGGACTCGCGAGTCCCGGCGTCTTGGCATGGAGCGCGTCGTCATGATCAACGGGCACGCAGTACTGAAAGAAACCGTCGGCAACTCGGAATGGGAGGCCGTCAAAACGCTAGCCGGCTCTGACCCCCGCTTCGCCGAACCCCTGAAACGGAAGCGCGAGGCGATCAATCACCAGGATTACTGCCAGATCTGCTTCGATGGCGGAAACCTCCAGCTCTGCGCCGGGTGCCCGCGGGTATATCATATCGACTGTCTCCCCGAGGATGCGCAGATGTGGCAGATGTCGTTTTATTGCCCCCAGCATCAGTGCAGGGACTGTGAGCAGAAGACGGCGAATGTGGGCGGTCTAATTTTTCGGTGCCGCTGGTGCGAGGCTGGATACTGCGAGGACTGTCTGGATTGGGATGAGGCCCAGTTCGAGTTAATTGGGGAGTCGATCCCGGAGTTTGAGCTGCTGGGCGTGGAACAGAAGGATAGTGCGTTTTGGATTAAGTGCAAGGACTGTGTGCACAGGCATAAGGAGGATCCGCAGGCGAGAGAAATGTGCGAGGATATGCAGCGGGAGTGGGAGGAGTTGATGGAGAATGGAGGGTTGACGACTGCAACTACGGTTGAAGGAAGTGAAGTTCATACACCTGTCGGTGAGAGGGAGATGGGTGGGAAGAAGAGAAAGAGAGAGGCGGGGGATTCGGGGCAGGGGAAGAAGGCGAAGAAGGTCAAGAAGGTTGCGGTACAGTAGAGGCGGTGGGAGGTTGCGAGTAATTTCTTGTATTTTTATGAGCTAGGTAGTACGGGTATGGCATACATATGTGCCGTGGGCTAAATATTATTAACAGCAATTAATACATATGGCATTTATCATTCTTCACATCCAATGTGCGTCTCGTTCGGAGACCAGACCAGTCACGGCGGAACTTTGGTTGTTTCTGGAGATGTAACATCGGACACGAGCAAGAACAACGGACATCTACCGACAGCAGACGAACCAAGAGTAGTGAAGGTAACTCCATCGAGCGAGGCATCTATTGAGTGATATCCATCGCCGATCATACAAGCTTCGACAGCAGTAGATCTATCGAGAGCAGATGGTCTACGGCGGTATATCTCAAGCAGCAGAGCAGTACTTCTTATTCCCCTAGTTGACAACGATAGACGTCGGGAAATTGTTTTCGAGATCCGGCTTCGCAAGAGATACTCCAATCTTTCCCGAGATTTCGAATACTTTCCCGTATCCCCCCGTTTGGAATGGCGGGTGACTATGGATAAGATACTAGCGAAGAATTTAGGGGCAGGTTCGCTACATACACGGTTGTCTTCTACGCCCGATCTTCTCGTGGAACACATTCCGCAATTGAAGAAGCCTGCTTAGTGGTTCCGATTGGTTTTCTTCGAGCCATGTTTTGTTAAGTTTCGGGAATTTTGCGAGGCCGATATTCGGAGGTCGGTAGGGAAGAGCATTTAGAGTTGGTAGGGCGGAAGTGGAGGTCGTTTCATATACTAACGAAGAACTCGGGCTGGTAGGAGTCGGGAAGGAGCAGGGCAAGTTCGCTATGGATACTTCCGTCGGTACAGCATGCACAGACGTACTCATTAACCGTGATTCTCACCCGAGGATTGTTGTTGGCTGTACTACTGAGGGTTCGAGTATAACACGCCAGTCGTGGGCAATAGAACGCTGCATACAGTTTGAGAACCATACAGCGTGGAAAAAGTTCTGCATATTGAAACGACTGTAATATGTACACCAGTCTGAACGATCCAACACGGGTACCTGCGGTTCCTGCTCTGATTTTGCAATCTGAGCCCCCCCCCTACACGTCCCGCAGGTTGCAATTGTGGTGATGGCTTTACCACTTCGTACCCTCGGAAAACGCTCTCACCCGTAACCGTCTGAGCTAACCTGGGTCAATATGTGAAAGCTCTCTGCTGTTAATTAAAATCCAAAAGTGACTTTGGTGGTACGCGGATTTTGATATCGCGGCTTGCACCATTTCATAGTCATGACAGGTCTGCCAAAAAGGAGCAACATCTGGCCTTGAGCGAGACGCCTCCAGATATCCCTAATCGTCCGTAACTTGCCCTCGGCAGAAGTCTATGCTGGGCCAACCGGAGGTCCGAAGCCAAACGATAGCAGTAGCTCGAGCGATGGGTCATAGTTGACAGTGGGAATTCAAATCATACTTACCCAAAACGGGTCTTTAGCATCGTGCAACAGGCAAAGGGTCGAGACCGGTGTTTGGCATGCACTTCAATTACAGCAAAGACCAGCCGTCAACAAGGAACGGGTCTATTAGTTCAGTTGGTAAGAGCGTGGTACTAATTGTTAAAAGTAGAGATAGAGAAGCTTGCTTGTACTATCTAAGAGGGCCACAAGGCCATATATACGGTAGTCCAAGTACGAATGCGTACGTACTCATCTATGTATAGAGACAGCTCAACCCAATCAGCCCGTATCAGCACCAACCCAGTAAGCCGCCATACGAAGGCTGAGATCTATTTATGCAACAAAACAAACAAAATCACCGGGTGAGTGAGCGCGCATGATTACAGTTTGGAAAATTCGCAACGTCTTGCATACTCCCCAATTTCAGGTTCAGCTATGTGGCTTGGTAGGTCTATGTGGCCGCCCTGATGGTTGGTCGTTTATATTTGACTTGTTTTTCTGATACTTGCATATGTTACTTAGAGAGTTTGTATTTAGAGAGAGGGATCCTGTCTTGGCCTCCCCTGTATATATCTGAGCGAGAAGCTATAACTATGTTGATGACAGTTAACTGGAGTGGGTCAGGGTATCGGCATGCATATATGCGTAGAGTGCAACAGCATCTCGAGGTTGGCAAGCGAATGACAAAGTAAATGAAAACTCCGACCAAAAAACAGACGTATAATCGCCTGTGGAGGTGGCAGTAACACAGACCGCGATAAGAATACTCCGATAGCAGGTCGGGTCTTGTGGCGGGGATTGAGCACTAGATTACTCTAAGCTGTACATGTCCCATAAACCATCAACGTACCCGTGCGTAATACTGAGTGAGTATTTATTCATGTTGGTTGCATCCCTATTTGGGTCAGCCCGAGCACCATGGCAAGCCCGAGGGGAAAGTACTCGTAAAAATTCTGCCTGACGTGTTAATCAAGATTATTGACCTGGTAGCCGCCCCCCGAACACGTCAGGTCTGTCCACATACTTTTCCATCTCTGTTAGCGCATGCTCCTGCCACCCCCTATCAACCTAGGAACATACATAACATTGATAGGCTTATCATCCCTCTCTCTAAGCTTACGCATATGCTCCGAACTCTGCGCCGCAACTCAGTACGCGTATTTGCTGCCCGCCTCAAAGTGCTGGCCGTTCTCATCCGGGATAAAGTCATCCGGGTGAGGCCCGTGCGGGTCGATTCCGAGTTCGAGACATTTTTCGTAGGCGTTGTCGACAGTGGAGGTGCTTGAGAGCGGGTGCACAGCCACTACGTTCTTTGGGGCGGAGACGGGTTGGGGCAGAGCGAGGGTACTGATAAGAGAGGAGGAATAGCGGGAGGATGTACATAATCGACGAAGCTCATGGATGGCGGGGAAGAGTATGATGGATGAGGGGGTAGGTACGTCTCTTTGAGGTGTCGAGGTTGTGCTTTGTATATGGATGTTAGAAAACTGAGAATGCAGATTGAGGACCCTTGAACGTGCAGCGTTGTGCTTAAGCGCAGGTCCGCAATTTCGACATTGTGTTCTCAAGTCCCTAACCCGCTTATTCTGTCCTGGTAGTGTTGAAATTTTTTTGAGCAATGCCGATATACCGGGTTGCCCAATTGACGTTGTCCTCGCAAGCACGCCGTTGGGGGTGCTGGGTTCCGTATTGCAAGTTGGTAGTCTGGCACACGTCCTTCGGGGATGTTAGATGTTCAGCTCATTTTCAGACCCATGTGTTGATTTTTGAGCATCTCCTATAATAGAGTCTGATTTGCTGTTTGTTATGAGAGGGCAAACGTTTTTCCACACTGGGACTGCGTGTTTAGTCCCTCGGCGGAACACTCGGAGGCATGGTGGGGTGGGTTCCATGTTGGGCCTTCTAAACGAGACGAGGTGTTTCTCAGCTTCTACATATGTGATGATACGTTCATGAGCCTATACGTGTTGATCTGAGAATTCGTACACGGTACAAGCCCTACGGTACACGTATTTGGTGAGGCGTAGTGTAAAGTAAACTACCGTGGTGTGAGATATTGTGTAAAGTAGATGATATGGTGTAAATGTAGTTTACATTTTGTTTGACTCACACTACAATCCCGCAACACCAATCATGGTGGCATATATTTGTCAGTAGTGTCACCAGAGCTTTGCCACTACAGATGGAGTGTAAATCACACGCTTGTATGAGTGATAATTCATGCAATGTGTAAATTACACTGGAAGCAAGTGATACTTCATGCAGAGTCTACATTACACGATTGTAGTGTATATTGCACTACATAGCGAGTGAGATCTCATGCAGATCTCAGTGCAACTATCGTGATGTTTCAATTTGGTGTTGAGGTTTTCAAAGCAGTAGGAAAGCTTGGTTTTTAGAGATATAGTTTCAGGTTATTTACTTTTACCTCTTACAATATTGACCACAATGTTTTGATTTGATTTGTTGAAATTCTGTATATATGTGGTGTGCAGGCGCACAATGATGATGATGATGATGATGATGGTGGTGGTGATGATAGTGATTGCGGTAAGGACCGTGGAATCATCCAAGTCCAGCTTGAACTCCAATTATATCCCCCTGACAACTAGATAGAATGGCTGAATAGTGGGATATAAACATATCGTGTGAATGCCACAAAAATTTCGTGTGATTTACCCAATATTATTGTGTAGATTGGATGACCTCACCAATTAGCCAATTATATTAGGTGTCATGGGTCCATAAAATCTCTCGATAAATGGCACTACAAATGGCACTACAAATGCAACCACGATTTATGGTGGCATTGCCACTAGACCTGATGAACTGTAGGGCAAGCAGCAAGGGCGGACTGTATATTAATCCTTATATTCAGATTCTTTGTGTGCTAAAGAGATAGACGAAGATTAATACCTGGTAAATGATTGCGTACGAGCACGCGAGGATACGATTGACGGTAATGAGGCAGGAGAAAAAAGAAACGGCTGGTGGAGCGGAGTTTTCTGGGGGTGTGGCCTTGTCTGGGGTGATCATCAGCCGCACTACCCTGCACTGGCGCTACGTGAGCAACAGTTAGGCCAATCGCGTGTGGTAATTACATCCGCGACTAGCGCATGCGCGCAACGTCCCACTCTTTTTCGCTTTGTTGAAAATGCGTACCAACGTTTATTATCCACCAATTCGTGACTAAAACCTTGTCAGAAAATGCGTAACTTGCGTTTTAGAATTCCACGGTTACGGACTATAGAAACCTGGATCCGTATATCCAAGCGTGATATAGGTACGTCATCCTTGCTATCCCGACCCCCTGCCCCGGCTGATTTCGGTTCCTCCATCGAAGCTGTACAAACATGAAATTCTCTCATAATGTATTGCATGAGGGAGCACGTGAGGAATTGATTGGATATGAGACAACGGAAGGTAGCATTAACGATGAGCATGATGGAAAGCTATCAGAAGGATATTGGGAGAAGCTGGGAAAGGTAAGGACAAGGCTGGTTTTACAAGCGTCGTACAGCTGTAGCCTATCAAGAGAAATCGACGGATTTCTTAGGCATAACCGTTTCAACCAGTTTAGCGAAGCTGGTTCTATTATCCTTCCTTCTATGCTGATATGGATTAAATATTTCTAAGAACACTAGGTAAATTAGTGTGGGATAAAATTGGTAATGCGTAATGGTGGAAGTCTATCAGAAAGTTGCGACGGGGAAGAGGGCAACAAGGAAAGGGCTGGGGTAAGAGATGAGTGTGGAAGTTACTAAATAATAAGGACCTTATCAGAGTACTACGCTTAGCCCAGTAGCGATCGCAATATCCACCTTCATCCATCCGTTCTTTTTGTTCTCAATTCATATCAACAGCTGCTTAGCCTCGGTAGCACCTCCCGTAGGTTTCGTTAGGATGCGCATGAATTTACGATGGTATAGCAAAGTCAACCTACAGCGAAAGTATTTTTCTAGGGTAGTTATGGGAACCCTTACTGCCCTGGCAGCCGCCCTCCTATAGTGTAACTATGATATATCTAAAACACCTCCGCCCGAGCCGATCCTGGTCCTTGCATAATAGGCGGGGCTAAATATTCTCCGAATGTATCATGTGCAAGCACGCAAGGACATGATTGGTGGTAGCGAGGGGATAGATCTGGGAATGGTTGAGCACGGTGAGAGTCTATCGGAAACGTAGCTTGAATGTATGGGAAGCTAGCAAGAAAACAAGCTTTCCGATGCACCAGCTTATGGTGATATTCCCTCAGCCTCCTACCCGGTTCTTAGGGTGATTGAATACCAAGTGCGTAGGTGCATGCGAGAATGCTAATAGATATGTGGGTCTCTGAATTTGGAACGTCCCAGGATAGAAAAAAGTTAAGCTCCTTTAATCTGATCATCAGCTGCGCTACCCCTCACTGGCGCTAAGAGCTTACGGCCCGGCCACCGGCCGAACCTAGCGAATGTGACGAGCCAAACTTGCCATCTAGCTGTAGCGGCATATTCGGGTGGTTTAACAGAATGAAATACCCAGATGGTAGGTGGCCGTGCGAGGCAGAAGGAATATATGGTGGTGGTGTGGTTCGATCACAAAATCTGATTTATGACGAAGCCTGTCACTTTATGGGAGGGGCCGTGTACATGTATATGGATATACTAGCACTGGTGGCGGCTCTGCCGCCCCCAGAGTGGCAAAGCCGGAGGGTGTGGTTGATGGAATCTTCCCCTGAAACTTCTACCACATACCCATAACAACTTCCCAAACATTTGTCCAATAAGGACTGGAAGACCCTGGAAGGTTGTAGGTCTCAAAACTCAAGGTCCTATGGTTAAAGTGGTTGTGGAATCACAGTTTGGAAAACTGTAGTTCACAATCCGACATGGCTCTAAATAGATCGGACAGATAGTTGAGAACCCTCATGTGCTGGATGGTCTGGCTAGATGCATTCTGTACAGAATAGCAGGCTTCAGGATGGACACAACCTGCATTGACTGGCAGGACATAACCCAAATGGGTTAGCTGTTGGCTGGTTGGAAATCTTTGGCAAAAGTGCAAATCGACTATAGGCTGTGCTGCACAAACATGCACACCCGCACAGCTCATAGCAAGTTTCCTATGGACCCCTGCGCAACCCGCAGTTTATTGTCATCTGTAGTCGATTTATCAAAAAGTGGGTGTGGGCCTATGGAACGATATACAGCTGCTGGCGAGAGATGAACTTAAATCTGGTGTCACTGCCTGCAGTCTTCATGGTGATACCGGAACAATACACACTATTGCAGCAAGTCCCCATCAGGGCCCACTGGCAATTGAAAGCCTGCTCTAGAGCCTGCTTGAATGTCTGCATGATAGCCTGGTTGATAGCCTGCTTGAGAAAGCTGTACTTCGAGCTCAGTAGAGTTTTGCGCAGGAAGCTTCTGGCCGATGGCAAACTCTGAGTTTGTGGATGCTTTGGCTAATAGAGCGCTCTAGGAAGTCTGTGGAAGCATTGGCTAATAGAAGGCTCAAAGTCTGTGGAAGCTTTGATGCGAACGTTGATGTAGCCAACCTACTTGTCTAAGTGCTACTGGTACTGTGATCACCATCACCGACACCATTGCAATCATCACCATTGCCATCATCACCGTAGCCATCATCATAATCGCCATCATCACATCACCATCATCACCATCGTCATCATCACCATCGCCATCAACACCATCGCAATCATCACTATTGCTATCATCACCACCACCATCATCACCACCGCCGTCATCACCACCGCCATCATCACCATCACCATCATCACCATCGCCATCATCACCATCGCCATCGTTACTATCACCATCATCACCATCACAACCAACACCAAGACCATCATCACCATCGCTATTATCCCCATCAGCCTCAGACTGAATGCGCACATATACGCCAACAATCGGTCGGAAGCAGGTAGTAGGTTCCGCAAGAAAATCTGAATCAGTGATCAGCTATCCCCAAGCTGAAATTGTCTGACTTTACTGCAGAATTGAAGGCTGCAATTGTTAATAGGTATCGTGAGATCTTGTTGTGGTGGGTGAGCGAAAAATAAGGGTCAGAACGTGTTATCAACCGACGTCATGATATCAGCTGCCACCGTGCGCCACCTGCCTGCCTCCTCTAGCCTCTCGTCACCTGCCATCAGCCTCCTCATGCCTGGCGCCTGCAACTAAGCCAGTCTCTGGATCGAGTACTCAGGAGCATACATGGGAGTATACAGTCAAGTGAAATTGGGTGTGTCTTGCCTCTGGAGAGTGTAATGTACAGCATGCTGGGGAGTGTACTTGAGAGCATCTTGAGAGTGTATTTGGGAGCGTACAGTCAACCAGGATGGGAGTGTAGCATGGAGTGCATTTGGGAGTGTATTTGAGAGCGTTCCTGGGAGTGTGCTGGAGACTGTTTTGAGATCTTACTTGGAAGTATATAGTCAAGCAGGCTGGGAGTATCATCAAGTGCAATTGGGAGTGTACTTGAGAGCAATGATTCCACCAGTCCAGAAATGGACCAGTCCGGACTGGAACCATCCAGTCTAGTTCAGGTCTAACTTAGTGCTAGAAATTTTTGGACCGGGATCAGACCAATATCCAATTTTCCGGGTCCTGAACTGAACTGGCCTGGACTGCTATGGATGAGTCGACTTGGGCCGAATCGGCCCGAATACACTGGGAGTTCCTAATACACTGAGTCACCCAATAGACTCATACACATATACTGATACATGTAGACTCATCTTCCCATTCACAAGTCACAATGTACATTTCCCCGCCCACCACTTGCCACGTGCCACTTGCCCCGGCGGGAACTTCCCGACGTCCATTGCCACCAGGAAGTCCATCACCACCCTGTCACATATCTCAATGGAAAACAGCTCCGACACCTGTGCCCGCTGGTATCGGACAGCTTTCATGCCCGTTGCCTTTCCCAACATCTTGCAGAGCTCCCGCTGATGGTGTTTCCACGGGCTTCAGTGATGGAGGAGATGCTCCTGTGTTTGACGCTGTGGTAGGCGCATGTTCGGACTTGAGTTGGTAGAATCTTGTTGCTAATGACTTTGCGCTTGTCATTGGGATAGGTCTCCTATTGTCTCCTTTGTCCTTGAGTCTGTAGCCAAAGTGCTTACGGCATGTGTCGGCCTCCCACTGGGTATTGGCTGCTTATCTTCCTTCGGGTTGTGTCTGAGTTGGGGTTGCCGGGATTACTGTCTCACTTCTTTAGTTTTTCGGATCTACTTTGAAATTGATACATATTATCCCGTTTGGACTGGTCCAGACCAAGCCTGTCCAGTCCAAGACTGCTAGTCTGGGGCCAGGTCCAGTTGGACCTTCCGGTGGGACCGGACCGGACTGAGCACTACCCCAGACTGGGTCCGTCCGGACTGGTGGAATCATTGCTTGAGAGCATGCTTGGGAGTGAGCATGACAGTGGCTTGAGAGCTTACTTGGGAGCGTGCAATGAAGAGCATTTGGCGTTTTTGTGGAATAAAGTATGATGTATAGTATCGAGCGCACATAATCAAATGCGTATCATAGTAATCTAGTCAACGTGCAGGTCCATATGACCTCATACTGCCACACGTCAAATATGCTATGGATTAGCATCCCAGAAACAGCTTCTCTATCAGTTACTTGTCGTGTAAGGGCATTTTTCCCGGTGTAATACTTGCAAGTAGTGTTAGCAACGGGTTCAAATTCCCGGGCCGGTTCCGGGTACGGTTCCACCCGAAACCGGACCGTGGCAATGGGTCTTACCACACGAAAAACCCGGACCATTGGAAATGGGCCGGATTTACCACCAAAAACCTGGCATTTCAAGTTCACACTTTTGGCTCCAATTAAGTATTTGAGTTCTGATCGTATCATGACATGATCAGTAGGTCGATTGTGCAGTTTTAGCTGCTCTTTCACCTCCCGCTGGCAGATTTGTGATCAGACCAATATTCGTGGAGTCGCTATCGAAAACCCGCCAATTTCGCGTAAAATATCGCGTAATTTCACAGCGATTCAACGAATATTGGTCCGATCGCAAATCTGACAGCGGCAGGTGAAAGAGCAGCTAAAACTACACAATCTACGTACTGATCATGTCATGATACGATCAGAACTCAAATACTTAATTGGAGCGAAATTTGGAGGAAATTTGGAGGAACCGTGAAATGGACCCGCGGTCCGGGTATAACCCGGCCAAAACACCGCGGGTATATGTCCGGTCCGGGTAACAAACCCGCCAAGACAACGCAGGTCGGGTTTTTGGCCGGGTAACGAACCGAACCGAACCGAACCGAACCGAACCGCCAGTCAAAACCCGGACCGCTGGCGGGTTACCTGGACCTGTTGCTAACACTACTTGCAAGCTGAGTAGATAAATTCGCAACTGTCAGTTTACCTCTGATCAAGATGTAATGTATACACACATTGTACCTACTTTGATCCTGTTTCACCTCCATATCTCAGAATTACCATATGATCAAAATTGATAGAGTGGCTGTACAAAAACACTCGAAAATTGCCACCAGATACCAAAAATCGAGCATTTTCCATAATTATGCAATCAATTTCGAAGACATGTTCAATTTGAGACTGCAGGGTGCAAGAGCATTGAATTCTGAACATTTCATGTAAACATTACATTCTGATCAGAGTTGAACTCAAATACTTAATTGGGAGTGGATATTTGAGGATATTTGATGGGGTAT
>Ga0307512_10002556_pt1 | contig 22711 bp, 15 predicted proteins | sample 14_EM_MG_FD_200267 | JGI IMG/M metagenome (GOLD analysis project Ga0307512, IMG submission 200267) | Populus trichocarpa ectomycorrhiza microbial communities from riparian zone in the Pacific Northwest, United States - 14_EM | ecosystem: Host-associated > Plants > Roots > Unclassified | place...
CAACTTTTTTTTTTAATCTTAAATCGCAATATATGTTTCCATGGAACAACCTTTAAATGCACTTTGTCCCCCATTTCAAATTCAAGAGGTCGTTTCATTTGATATGCATAACTTTTCTACCTATCTTATACTACTTTCATTCTATCTTTTATGATTCTCATCTTTTCTAAGGTAAGTTGCACCAATTCAAACCCAATTAATTTTCTATCTCCAACCTCCTCCTAGCACACAGGGGTTCGACATTTTTTATCGTATAAAGCCTTATAAGGAGTCATCCTGATTATAGATTGATAATTGTTATTATAAGTAAATTCGACTAGTGGTAAGTGAAAAGCTCCAAACTCTAGCATACATGCTCTTAATAGGTCTTCTAAGGTTTGGATTGTTCTTTCAAATTCTCCATCAATTTAGGGGTGAAAAGCAGTGCTCAGATTTAGCTTTGTTCCTAGAGTACGTTGGATATTTGGCTATAAACAGGAAGTAAATATGGGATCTCAATCTGAGATAATCGACTTTGGCACTTCATGCAATCTCATCACTTCGTTACATATAACCTAGCTAAGTTGTCAACCAGGTCTGTCATTTTCATAAGTAAGAAGATAATGGATTTTGTTAATTGATCTACAATAACCTATATGGCATCTTTCTTCTTTTTTCCTTTTGGAAGACCATATATAAAGTTTATTGTGATATCCTCTCACTTCCATTTTGGTATTAAAAGTGGTTACAAAAGCCCTACCGGCTTCTAATGCTTTATTTTTATTACTTGACATACACAACACTTGGACACATACTCTGCCATTTCCTTCTTCATACTTGGCCATCAGTAGTAATCTTTTAAGTCCTTATACATCTTAGTACTTTCCGGATGTGCTGCAAATCTAGACTCATGTGCCTCTTTTAACACTTTATTCTTAAATATCTTGTCTTTTGGAAAATATATTCGCCTTTCCATGATGATCATTCCATCATCTAGTATCTGAAAATGAGTCTCAACTCCTAATTCCACCGTATTTCTTATTTTAACTGCCTCAACATCCTCTTGTTGAGCTTCTAATACTTTATCTCAAAATGTGGACTGCACTCTTAATTGAGCGATTAAGGAATCTTCAGGCCTGACTTCTATCTTGGTGTTAATCTTTCTCAATTCAAGTAGCTCTTTCTTATCCCAAACTTTCGGTCATTTGATACTGTTTTGTACTTGCGACTAAGGGCATCAACTATTACATTTGCCCTTCCCGGGTGATACTCAATTTCATAATCATAATCCTTAATGAGCTCCACCTATATTCTTTGTAGAATATTTAAATCTTTTTGGGACATTAAATATCTCAAACTTTTATGGTCTGTGAAAATCTGAACACGGGACCCATACAAATAGTGCCTCCAAACCCGTAATGCAAATATCACTACAGCCAATTCTAAATCATGTTCTGAGTAGTTAACCTTATGAGGCTTCAACTGTTTTGAGGTATAAGCAATCATTTTACCGTGTTGCCTTAATACACAACCCAGACCTTTCCTTGAAGCATTACTGTAAACTACAAACCTTTATGTCCTTGAAGGTAATGTTAACATTAGAGTGGTGGTAAGCCTCCTTTTTAACTTTTGGAAGCTCTTTTCATAGTCTTTGGTACATTCCCATTTTGTCCCAATTCAAGTTAGTAGGGTTATTAGAACAACTATAATAGAGAATCTCTTAATGAATCTTCTATAGTATCACGCTAACCCAAGAAAACTATGAATTTCAATCACATGTGTGAGTCTCTCCCACTTTAGCACTGCCTCTACCTTCTTGGGATCCACCAATACCTCTTTAGCAGATACGACATAGATTAAAAAATCATTTCATTTAGCTAAAACTCACATTTATTTAGCTTGGCATACAATCGATGCTCCCTTAAGATCTGTAATACTTATCTTAAATGTTGTTTGTGCTCTAAGTATGATCTTGAATAAACCAAAATATCATTTATAAACACTACAACAAATTTATCCAAATAAGGTCAAAACACATGTTTCATCAAATCCATAAACACCGCGAGAACATTTGTCAGTTCAAAAGGCATTACTAAGAACTCGCAATGTCAATAATGGGTTTTGAATGCAATTTTTGGCACATCTTGTTCCATGATTGGTAATTGATAGTATCCAGACCTAAGGTCTATCTTTGAGAAAACCCTTACCCCTTCTAAGTGGTTAAATAAATCTTCTATCCGTGGCAACGGATACTTATTTTTCATCGTTACTTTGTTTAGCTGCCTATAATCAATAAAAAAGTCTCTGAGTCCCATCATTCTTTTTCACAAATAACACTGGAGCTCCCCAATATGAGTTACTCTAACGTGTGAACCCTTTGTCCAATAATTCTTATAGTTGAATCTTCAACTCAACTAATTCAACGAGCGCCATCCTATAAGGTGACTGAGCTATAGGAGAAGTTTCGGGTAATAAGTCAATGAAAACCTCCACTTCCCTTCTTGGGGACAATCCTGACAATTCTTTCAAAAATACATCCAGAAATTTTCTCACTATCAGGAGGTCTAACAATTGAGTTTTTCCCCTTTTTGTCTTTAAGACATAAGCAATATAAGTTTTACATCCCTTTTTCATCATTTTTCTAGCCGTCATAACCGAAATAATGCTATTTGGTATAAATTTCTATCCTCTTTAAACACCACTATCTTACCCTTATACTTCTTGAGGGTCACTATTTTCGCAAAGCAATCCATTTAGGCTTTATACCTATCCAGCCAATCTATTCCTAAAATTAAATCTAAGTCATAGAGTTTTAAGGGTAGTAAATCTACCTCCATAACTAAGCCTCACCATAACATTAACCTCTCTATACATATATTCAACACTTACGGCTTTCTCTATAGGCATACTAATAACAAAACCTGGTTTTACCTTAACTGTTTTACACTTAATTTACTTTCAAATCTCTTTGCCATAAAAGAATATGTGGCATTAGGATCAAGTAAAGCAAAAAATTGCTAAGAATCTAAATGTAGGGTACATGTCACAACATCCGAAGTAGCCTTAACATCCTTTTGTATTATATAGAATACCCTACCCTGAGTCCTGTCACCTGATGCTCCAGGATGATTTTTGTACCACTAACCCCTGATTGTGCATGTCTCATTGGTCTATCAACAATGAAAGATTGTTATTGGCTCCTAACCTACTGTCACTGGCTCTGTGCAAACTCGATCCTCCTAGGGCAATTTCTTCTAAAATGACCTTGTCTTCTACAATAATAATAACTCTGACCTATATAAGGGTAGTTCTTCCATCTATGCTCTCTTCGATAAATATAACATTGTCTAGGTATGACAGAACAGTTCTTAGGATGTCTCTTCCCAAACCGATCACAGTGGGGGTATGTCTTCTGCTCTAGAGTCCCCCCAATAAGACCATCATATGAGTATGACTACCCTTTGGTAAGTCTCATTCCTGAACTTTGAGTGGACCTAAATGCTGATCCTCTTTTGTTTTTTGAATTTCTAAATTAACCTTTGCCCTTTTTAGAAAAAAAAAAGGTTAGCTGGATATCTGCTTAACATCTTTTCGCTTGCTCAGACTCACCTGGTCCTTTTTCATACAAGCCTTCAAGGCCTCAGCTGTTTCCACTAGTTCCCTAGTTGTCCCAAACTTTAAGGGTAGCAATGCTTGTTTTAACTCTTGTCGCAACTCATCACGTAGTTTCTCAATTAATTATTGCTCTATAGGAATATGATGCGAGGCAAACATTGAGACGTCATAGAACCTCCTTTTATAGTTAAGTACTGACATATCACTTTGTGTTAAGGCCAAAAACTCTTGCCCCTTCACCTTTTGATGATATGATGGGTAAAACTAGTTTTCAAACTGCACCCTAAACTCAGCCTATGTTCAAGACCTCACAAGTCTTCTAAATCGCAATGTATCCCACCAAGATCGTGCTCTGTCTGCTAGTAAATGAGTGGCACAATTCACTCTCAAATCCTCCACCACCCAAATATGTTCCATAATGTATTATACTATATGGTAGCCACCTGCCTACAATCTCAACATCTAATTCTCTTGCAAATGACTTGCAACTCAACTCTCGCATGCTCTTTACTACCCGAACCAGTGTAACCACACTGTACACTGGTGCAGAGAAACTGGTGGTACCTGCGCTGCTAGTGGTACTGAGGGTGCCAGTATTGGCATATAAGGCATCGCCTCCATCACTGCCCTCATAATCTAGGCTATAAATGCCAGATCGGTATATGGTATAGGGGTTACCGCTGGCACCGCTGCTATCAGAGGAGGCACTTCTCTTGGATAAGGTGTTGTATGTATATAGGAGGCTGAATCCCCCAAGAAATTCTCTTTCTCTCTCTCTAAACCAAGATCTTGACCCCGTCTCTATACTGAAGAGAGATCTGTCATCGCACCTTGCCTTGTGCACAACATCTTGGAACAATTTAATACTTATTAAATCTCAATTCAACTCCTGAACCTCGACCAGAGCTTATCACTATAACAATCTCCGATCTTTATACTTAACTTACAAATAAGGATATCATAATTCAATTCAAGATTAGGGTGAATTTTTTTTTATTTTTTACCATAATTTTGGCAGAGTTTTCCTTTATATTTCAGTACCAAGTTATCGACATCAAATAAAAAATTATTGTTCAATCATTCTGGACACAATCATTTTAAACTCTTATTCTATTCAACAAGATTTCAAATTTATTTCTACATTTCAAAGATCTCATTAATATTCTCCATATTCAACATAGAAACTAGTAAATAATGAATTAGCACGTGTTTGATAGTATGATGTAATTATTTTTATAAAAATATTTTTTTAAAATGCTATTAATATTTAAATATAAATTTTTTTTTTTTAAAAATATTCCATTAAAGAGGCTCTAGATTATATAAAAAGAGTCGTACATCTGACCCAAAAAGATGCGAGGCTAAAAATGGGTTCAGGCCCATCAATACTTTTGACAGGGACTAGACTCGGTCCATGGTTCAGTCTATCTACCACGTACACCTTTCCTTTTTTGCCGTCTCTCTCTCTACGATTTCTCGCTCGCCTGCTCGCTTTTCTTTTCTTTCTCCATGATTTTCTCACTCTAGATTCTCGATATCTCTTCTTCTCACTCTAAATCAAAGCAGGATCTCTTATTTAACGGATCGCATATCGATTCGGATCGATTGATCAGCGGTGTTAATTGATTTTGGTCAAATTAGGTTTGAATTGCACTGATAAACGGTCTACAGAAGCTAGGGTTTTTCTTTTCTTTTTTCTTTTCCATTTTTTTTGGCCTTGGTTGGATCTAGGGTTTTTGAATTGGTGAATTAATTGAGGGGAAGTGTGAGTTAGGATTAAGGGTTGATGGTACTCGAAGGGGAAAATGCAAGGCTATGCTGCATGGGCGGGAAGTTGAGGAGGAGAGGAAAAAGGATCGTATTCGGCACATGTTGACTGCTCCCATACGTGTTAACAACAATTCAGTTGTAGCTGCTCCCGATTTTGTTTCTTCTCCTTCTCCTTCTTCTTTGTCATCTCCAGCCGATTCTTTTTACAAGGTACTCCTTTTCTCTTGGGCTTTTTTTTTTCTGTTATTTTTTGGGTTTTTGTCTCGATCATGGAGTCTATGTTATACGGCTTCCAATGATGAATAATTGGGGAAATCACTACCTTCGTTGACAAAAGAGGAAGATATTATTTGTCTGACATAGGAATTGTAGGAATTGGCCCAGATTTTCTTTGATTTCGGTTAACGTGGAGATATTACAGCTCAGTTGGTATTGGGTTCGCTAAGTTGGCTTTTGGAGACTGATTTTGTGTTGCCACATGATATTGGTGCTTAAATTGGGTTCTCGGGGCAGTTTTTGTTTTATGTTTTTTTCCCGTATTTATGAATTTTTTCAGTAGCAAGTTTGGGTTTGGTTTGTGTATAGATATTTGTCATTTAGCTTTCTGCTGTAGTTGAAGGTTGCATGAGGTTATGGAATTTGAATTTCACTTGCTTTCTTGTGATTGTTGACCGAACAATGAGCTTTGTTACTTTTTCGCTGTGCAAAGTGTAAATTCGAATGATTTATCTCTCCTGATGATCACATGCTTTAATGATTCTGTATGTTGCTTCCTTTTCTGATTGATGGCTCGGTTTACCATTGTTGATATATTAATGCTTAATCAAGTACTCAATGAATGGAATGAGAAAAAAGGACTAGCAAGCGGCGATCTTTAATCCATGAAGTTCATAATGATATCCTTATTATGATAGGAGTGGCCAATTAATGATATTCCATTCAGCAATTATTTATTCTGTCAAAATGCATGCTAAATTTTTTTCTATGTTAGCAGAACATTTACTGAAGTTATTGGTATGAAGATTGACTTTTAGTAAGTTACCTAAAGTGCCCTGTCACTTATTCCCCCTTTAACAGGATGGACGCAAGATCAGTGTTGGAGACACTGCTTTGTTCAAACCGCCTCAGGATTCCCCTCCTTTCATAGGAATAATTCAAAGACTGACTACTGGTAAAGAGAACAAGTTAAAGTTAGGTGTGAATTGGCTTTATCGGCCTGCTGACATAAAGCTTGGCAAATGCATCCTTTTGGAAGCTGCGCCAAACGAAGTATTCTTTTCATTTCACAAGGATGAAATTCCTGCTGCATCACTACTCCATCCGTGTAAAGTTGCCTTCCTTCCAAAAGGTGTTGAACTTCCATCAGGGATTTGCTCATTTGTTTGCCGGCGAGTTTATGACACTACAAACAAGTGTTTATGGTGGCTAACTGATCAGGATTATATTAATGTGAGTTGTAGCTGCAGTTCTTGAATTTGCTTTGAATTGTCCATTCTGTTTGGTTAACTCTTTCTTACACAGGAACGGCAAGAAGTAGTGGATCAGCTATTATCTAAGACACGCTTAGAAATGCATGCAACAATTCAGCCTGGTGGATGTTCTCCTAAGACAATGAATGGTCCAACTTCAACACCACAGCTGAAACCTGGTTCTGATAGCGTACAGAATAATGCCCCCTCCTTCCCTTCGCAATCTAAGGGAAAGAAAAGGGATCGTGGAGATCAGGGGTTTGAGCCCATTAAACGAGAACGTTTTATGAAAATGGATGATGGGGATTCTGTTCATAGACCAGAAAGCATTTGGAAATCTGAGATTGCTAAATTTACAGAAAAGGGTGGACTTGTGGATTCTGAAGGGGTTGAGAAATTAGTGCATCTCATGCTGCCAGAGAGGAACGAGAGAAAAGTAGATTTGGTTGGCCGGTCATTACTGGCTGGTGCGATAGCTGCCACAGATAAGTTTGATTGCCTAAATCGGTTTGTGCAGCTAAGGGGCTTGCCTGTATTTGATGAATGGCTGCAGGAGGTCCATAAAGGGAAGATTGGTGATGGTAATAGCCACAAGGATAGTGATAAATCTGTTGAGGAATTTCTACTAGTTTTGCTTCGTGCTTTGGATAAACTCCCTATAAATCTTCATGCTCTGCAAATGTGTAATATTGGCAAATCTGTGAATCATTTGCGGACGCATAAGAACTTGGAAATACAAAAGAAAGCAAGGAGCTTGGTTGACACATGGAAGAAACGTGTTGAGGCTGAAATGGATGCAAATACAAAGTCTGGCTCTAACCATGGTGTCTCCTGGACTGCCAGATCACGTCTTCCTGAAGTTTCACATGGTGGGAACAGACCTGGTGTATCCTCTGAGGTTGCAATGAAGAGCTCAGTTGTGCAACTCTCTGCTTCCAAAAGTGGTCCAGTCAAGCTTGTCCAAGGGGAGACTGTGACCAAGTCTGGATCATCTCCAGGGCCCATAAAACCAGCAGCGTCACCTAATGCAGCTGGTAATAATTTGAAAGATGGACAGCCCAGAAATACTGGTGTCAGTGGTGCGATGGATCTACCTGTATCAGCAGCTAGGGACGAGAAAAGCAGCAGTTCTAGTCAGTCCCACAACAACAGTCAATCTTGTTCTAGCGAACATGCCAAAACTGTGGGATTGTCAGGAAAGGACGATGCAAGGAGCTCCACTGCTGTTTCAATGGCAGCAAATAAGATCATTGGTGGCTCTTTGCGGCATCGTAAACCAGTTAATGGCTTTTCAGGCCCAGCTTTATCTGGGGCCCAAAGAGATAGTGGGTCAAGTAGAAGTTCTCCCTTGCACAAAAATCCAGGTTCAGAGAAATTGCAACAGTCTAGTTTGGCTTGTGAGAAGGTACTTGATGCTCCCATGGCTGAGGGGAATAATCATAAAATTATTGTTAAAATTCCCAATAGAGGTCGCAGTCCCGCACAAAGTTCCAGTGGAGGAACTTTTGAAGATGCTTTAGTCATGAGTAGCAGAGCTTCTTCTCCTGTGGTTTCAGAGAGGCATGAACAGTTTGATCACAATTTGAAGGAAAAAAATGATCCTTATCGAGCTAATATCACATCAAATGTGAAGACTGAGTCATGGCAAAGCAATGATTTCAAGGAGGTGCTGACTGGGTCAGATGAGAGAGATGGGTTGCCTGCCAATGTTCCCGATAAAGAGCATGGTCAGACGGGTGATGATGCAAGGAAGTTAGGTGAAGTCTCAAAAACTACACCCTCTTTGACTGTGTTTGAACTTAAATCGGAGAAGTCATATGATGCTTCTTTCAGCTCCATGAATGCCCTGATTGAAAGTTGTGCGAAGTATTCTGAAGGAAATGCAGCCATGACAGTTGGTGATGATGTTGGTATGAATCTACTTGCTAGTGTGGCTGCTGGGGAGATGTCCAAGTCTGATGTGGTTTCGCCAACAAATTCTCCTTGTATAAGCATGCCCATTGAGCGCTCTTGGGCGCCAAGTGGTTTGAGAGGAAAATCATCTCCGTGTGACGATCCTGCTCAAAGCCAGGGTAAGTCTGCTGATGGTGTTGATGATGATGATGAGAAGCGGGTTACTGTTGTTGGCACTCCTCCATCCAAGAACACGGAGGCTAAAACCGTTCTGTTTTCACAAGAAAAACACGCAGGGGAGCTCAATGGACCTTCCAATTCTTCCAATGTGGATGCTGCTGAACCATGCATGGAAAGCAATGTGAAATCTGATGAAACATTAGCAGCTCCCGTGTCCTCTGCTAGCATGGCTGTGAGAACATCAAATTGTGGGGGCAAAGAACCATGGGAGAAAGAGGGGGATGGCATATCTGATGACAAAAATAAGTTGCTGCATAGTTCTGTCTTAACTGAGGTGAATTATACAGGAGTGCAAGTTGGGACTGAAGCAATCGAAGGATCATCATCAAACCATCATGTAGAGGTTGATGGCGAGAACAATAAAAACATGAATAAAGAGCTGAATGTTTCTATTCATGCAGATCCAAAACCACCTGCTATGATGCAGTCTGATTTTTCAAAAGGAACCAATGATGAAATGCCCCAACCTTCTAGTTCTGGTAAGGATATGATTTCTGAAAACATGCATGATGTGAAGGCTGGTGAAACAGATGGCAGAAGTCATTCTACCGAGAAAAAGAAAATCAAACATGAAAGTAATACAGCCCCAGCTGCAACTGATCATGAAAGTGAGTGCAAGGTGGAGAGCCTGGGAGGCAATCAGGGCAATAAGCAATGTAGTGCCAGACCAGCTGCTCACAAGGCAGAACCCACACTTGTTCAGGCATCAGAACAAGTAGTGAGGTCAACAGGGTCAAAGTTGGCTGGCTCAGGAGCTGATGAAACTGAGGAATGTACATCTGCCGCTGCTGATGCTTCTTCTTTATCTGCTACAGGGGGATCGGATCTGGAAACAAAAGTTGAATTTGATCTGAATGAAGGCTTTATTGCTGATGATGGGAAATATGAGGAACCAAATAACTTGAGAGAACCTGCATGTTCTGCTGCTATTCAACTAATTAGCCCTTTTCCATTGCCAGTTTCTTCTGTGTCTAGTGGGCTTCCCGCTTCCATTACAGTAGCTGCTGCTGCAAAAGGGCCCTTTGTTCCACCAGAGGATTTACTTAAGAGTAGAGGGGAGCTTGGTTGGAAGGGATCAGCAGCCACTAGTGCATTTCGTCCAGCTGAACCTAGAAAAGCTTTGGAGATTTCATTAGGTACAGCTAACATCTCACTCCCTGATGAAATGGTTTCCAAGCCTGGTCGGCCCTTGTTGGATATCGACTTGAATGTACCTGATGAAAGAATCCTTGAGGATTTGGCTTTTCGAATTTCTGCTCAGGATACTGTTTCTGTCTCCGACCTTGCAAAAAATAGTGATTGTGCACGTGATACACTGATGGGTTCATTATCTGGTCGGAGCTTTGGGGGATTTGATCTTGATTTGAATAGAGCAGATGAGGCTAGTGATATGGGTAATCACCTGACAAGCATTGGTCGGAGGCTGGATGCCCCACTACTTCCTGCCAAATTGTCATCAGGTGGTCTTCTAAATGGAGAGGTCAGCAGTCGCAGGGACTTTGATTTAAATGATGGCCCTCTTGTTGATGAGGTGAGTGCCGAACCATCACCACATAGCCAACATGCCCGAAACATTGTGCCATCCCAGCCATCTATTTCTAGCCTTAGGATCAACAGTTCCGAAACAGGAAGCTTGCCCTCCTGGTTTCCTCAAGGGAATCCATATCCTGCTGCCACAATCCAATCTATCTTGCATGATAGAAGAGAGCAGCCTTTCCCTATAGTTGCAACTGGTGGGCCTCGGAGGATGTTGGCTCCCTCTACTGGCAACAACCCATTTAATTCTGATATCTACAGGGGAGCAGTGTTGTCATCTTCTCCAGCAGTGCCGTTTCCATCTACTCCATTTCAGTATCCTGTCTTTCCTTTTGGGAACAGCTTCCCTCTGCCCTCTGCAACTTTTTCAGGTGGTTCAGCATCGTATGTGGATTCATCATCTGGTGGGAGGCTTTGCTTTCCCACAGTACCCTCTCAAGTATTAGCAGCACCGGTAGGTGCAGTCTCATCTCATTATCCAAGGCCTTCTTATGCTGTTAACTTCCCAGACATTAACAATAATGGTGCTGCAGAGAGCAGTAGGAAATGGGTAAGGCAGGGTCTCGACCTCAATGCAGGGCCTCTAGGCCCAGACATTGAAGGTAGAGTTGAGACTTCAGCTCTTGCATCAAGGCAACTGTCAGTTGCCAGTTCACCGGCCCTTGCAGAGGAGCAATCGAGGATGTATCAAGTGACTGGCGGAGGTGCTCTGAAGAGGAAGGAGCCAGAGGGTGAATGGGAAGGTTATAAGCAATCCTCATGGCAGTAGGGATGAATAATGACACAATCCAGTGATCCACCAGTAAGTTTGTCATGTTTTGTAAATATATGTTCTACTCTGTGTTTCACCTTGGCCTCCATTGTATGAATTATCTGTAAGGTTGCATGTTTTGCCTTTATTTATTTATTTATTTTATAAGAGGTTGGGGGAAACCTTCTCAAACTTGCATTCTTTTGGGCATGGGTTGCACTTAAGTTCTTGCTCACAGGTCAAGTAATTGTGTTTCTGCTTTCTTTGCGTTTTCAATTACAGTTCTCCTGGATTGATGTTGGCTAACTCCAAAAGATCATCTAACATGTGTTCTCAAGGATGGGTGGTAAGTGAGTTATTTGATCTTCAGCCTCCAACCTCCACCCTGTCAGTGTACCCATTGTATGTTAAAAGGACAGATTGTACCTTAAAAGGAATCTGTCCGGGTCGTTTGAGCTGTCATTTCCTTGAATTTGTACTGGGTAGCTGCAGTTTACTTTACCCTTTGTAGATATTTTAACCAATGGAAAGCGTGCATTCTGTGACTGTTGCCCAGACATTTGAAATTGGTGTCCATACTGTTGTGCAGTGCATCGACAATTTATACTGTTGGAGGCAAAATCACCCTTTCTTTTCCAATCATTCTGAGAATGAATGGTGATTGGATTAGTAAACTGCTTTAAGCAGAAGCCCTTCTGTATGTGCTTTGTTTTTAAGCCATTTTTCTTCATTTATCTTTTCATTCTCACTTTTAATCACGTACATATAATCAGAGTGGTCAGTGAATTTTGGTGCTCAAGCTTTTCTTGCTCTGGCATATGGTTTAGTTGCTATGGTTGGATGCTGTATTCCTTTTAATTTATTCTATTTATTAACCTGGTGTAGACACCCAGTTCTACCCAACTTTTCCTCGTATCTTCTCGCAAGGGTATCTTAACTCTAAAGCTAATCTAGTGTTGTATATGATATTTTACCATTTCTGTCCTATATTTGACCAACGATATAACGCCTGCTATCGTCTTTTAAAGGTGGCCTCCGCGCCATCACTGTGTTTGGTGTTGGAATTGGCTTCGGAGGATAGGGATCCTTTCCGCAGATAGCTATAGTTGCAGTTCAATTTTTCTCGGTGCCCTGTATGTTTATTGTATAGAATTTGGTTGAAAGCTCGCAAGGGTGGTTCATTGTGGGAATTGTATTTGTATTTTTGCTGAGGTTCCTTTTAGGTTTGAGATTCGAATGAAAATTGTTGAACCACCATTATTAGTCTCGAAAATCTTAGGTTAGGGGTTTGTCATCTCTAGGAAGAAACATTCATTATACGGGCCTTGACTTTATGAAATCACGTTTGCCAAGTCTCTCTTGCTTACTGTTGCTGTATTGTATGGGTACTTAATTTGATGGTGACGGGTTAGGCTGGCTTTTTCACTGCTCTATATGTGCTATAATAATATTTATTTTTTAATTTCTTGGGGGTGGGGTCTAAAACGCCCAGCAGGTAACGTTGTTGATGCCCTTCACAGTCGCTGAATTTGAATAATATAGGAAACCAGAATTGGTTTGATGGCCATCAGAATGGCGCAGATGCTCAAGTAGCGACGACATAGTAAACCACTAGTATTGGGCTGTTGCTTCTATAACGTCTGCCGTGGGTGGGAGGCTTTCTTTTCTCTTTCCTGTGTACAACAACATCACCCTCCGTATCACTCAAATATCAACCTTATCTTCGAATATAGGGATCGAAGAAGAAGCAACAACGAGGCCCGGAGAGAGTGTTTTCTTTGTTTTCATAACTATCAGGTTTGTAAAACTTAAAGGTGCGGCAAAGAAGTAACCGACAATCAGCTTAGTAGAAGCAAGAAGCAAATCATCATTTCTCGCTAGTGTCAAAGCCAAAAGGTCAGGAAAGATGCCATGAAGAATAAAAACTTGCAACAAACCTAGCTGAACTCCACCTTTTACAATGAGTTACAATATATATATATGCAAGGAGTTACTGGATGAAAATATCTTTTCCACTGAAATTAGGACAAAATTAGAGAGTGACGTTTAGCAAGGAGCCATGCCGCAATCAAAATATAGTGCATTCAAATCCAAGCTCCCAGGACCCAATATCTTAGCAGTGTAGCACCGCAGTGATGCCAAAGAGTAGTCACCTTTTGGAGACGAGGGGTACTTCATTTGAGACACACAAGCCTCCTCCCGCAAAAGACATTTCTGAATTTCACATGAAATCATGCAAAAGAAAAGTAGCAGCTCAGATTCTGAATATCACACGCAAGCAAAATATAGAAGATTAGAGTGGAAGCAGACAATAGATACACAAATTGGCAAAAATGGGAAGCGAGTTTTATCAATGCAAAGGGAAGAAACAACATAACATTCTGTGCGCACAAAATACAACCATGAAGGGGTGATACGAGAGCTATCTCTGCACGGGTGCCTATCAAATATCATCATAGACATGAGGACTTGTCAATGACACTGAGACAGAAGTGCCTATCAAATATCATCATAGACACGAGGACTTGTTAATGACACTGAGACGGAAATCATTCTAACAATTCCCTTGCGACGTGCATGCATTCTGAGGAGAAATAGCTGGCTATTGTGACAATGGCAAACTCAATCACGAAAGACATACAGCTAGCAGTAAGCAGGACATCAGGTCATCTCTAATATATGCAACATAACCAGATCTGCTCATTCTTAATGCTCCCTCTATGACAGCCAGTATACACATGACAAAAGAGCACTGCTCACAGAAACAGTTAGTAACTGCTGCCTTGTATCATATTGGTGAGGGCTGAATGCCTATATACCTGGTGTCAATACCTTATAGCTCATGCTCTCAGAAACCAATTGATGTTTCTAACACAGAGGCATCAAGGGTAAGTTAACTAGAAATTTCATAAGCAGTATGATTCAATTACGAAATGAATATCCATGCATTCCATCAAAATTAATGAAAAATATCTCTTCCCATACAGCCCTCAGCGTTCTCGATCTCGATACACCTATTAGAACCCTTATATTGCACAACGAACCAGTAAATATCCATGAGACTTCTTAATCAATGTCTCATCCATAAAAATCTCAATACAACCATTTGAACCTCAGGTTGCATAATGAATAAATATTATATCTATGAGACTCCATTATTTTAAAACTATTCTTCAAACTCTTATCTCCACAAGACTTCTCTCCAACTCTCGATCTCATTTTTCATTCCAATATATACATATTTGAACCCACGTACTGACAATCACCAGTGAATATCCACGGGACTTTACAGTTTGAATTCATTCTTCCAACGCTATCTTCTCATGGATGTGTAATTTAGATGGTCGCTTTTAGCAACTGAAGGGACACGGGCCTAGGACATTCCCATGCATCCACAAAAATCATGTCCCTGCCCTCCTTCTCCACTGTTTTAAAGTAAGACATTGCCAATACAACTGAGATGCCAACCGCTTAATCTTGTACAAGTAAAAGGAATGCCAATTACATTTGTTAGAAACGACCGCTGGAGCCTATTTACTACTAGTCTAAAAATTATTAAAAGTTTCCATTTGGTTTGATATGATTACTCAAGTGGTGGCAGTGACTCAAGCAAAAGGGATTGAGAAAAAAAAGCAACTTCAGAAATGCCAATGAAGACATTTATAAAACACAAAATAACTGACATCAAGATACACAAGATCCAGGTGTTGAGAGAATACGAGAACAGAAAACTTTGCATATCTATATCAAAAAATTATAAACTCATTAAAAGTAAGAGAAATGATGGTACTGACAACAGGCATCCTCGGCGTGGCTTTTTCTTCCTCTCCTTTGGTTTCTGTGCTGGTTTGATAACTACCTTTATTGCAGCATCAAAAACTGCTTTGACATTCTGCAATAACATGAAAAATGTCATTTACAACATGATAATAAAGTAATCTAATGCCTGGAAGGAAAAGTTAGAAAAGATCATCATTGGCACAATAGTAGAAGGGCAAGATTCATGTATGATAATAATAACATGATATCAAAATTATTAGTACATGTCAGCCTGCAATTTGTTATTTTGGGACTGTCACATGGTCAGGATGCATGACAAATAAATAACACAGTGCCCCTGTACAAAATTTTCATAACTAGAATATCAATTTTGCCAAGCATTTGTGGCGAGAGGTAAACCAGAAAAGCACAATAACATTAAATCAGGAGAATGACACCACAGATACTGCATGCACTTGCAGATGTAAAATTTTTGGTAGTTTTTTCTATCTGCTTTCCTCTAGGAGACTTAACTTTATATGAGCAATTCACCCAGAAAATTATTAGCAGGGCAAGTCAGTTATCATGGATAGTATACGCGGTACTTCTCATAAAGTTCAACATATTGCCAAATCATGGCATACCTGTTGAGTTTTTGAACTACACTCGACGTAATATGCTGCACCAATCTGTTTTCGGAGTTCCTCTCCCTGATCATAATAACCCATATCATTAAAAACGCTGGTCGCATGACAACCAACAAAAAAATTTATAAACAACCATTGACTAGAAACTGCACCTGTGCAGTGGTCACAGGCACCAATCCAGGGTGATCAGCCAAATAATGCTTATCCTCACGAAGATCTACATGTCCATTTTAAATGATGCATTAGATTCACATCTACAGTGATTCACATAGCTAACCACCACAATATAAAGGTTAAATGTCAATCCATGAAATATCATGGATTGGGAGTATGAATGGCTCAGCTCATGTCAATCAGTTTGCTCATAATCTAGTACTTTCAAGGACATGAGAGGCAATGCTATTTCACTTGACATCAAAGAGGCAGGAGTTCTCATTTGGTCAAGAAACTTGGACTGATAGGCTTCATGACAGTATGAAAGAATTATGTTTTTCATAAGTGAAATTAATAAAATAGTTGGTGCTGGTGCAAAGGACCATGATATAATTATACAATTGAGTTGTAAATAGAAGCCACATAGTATGGAATCATAAGCAACTTTTCGTAAAAAAAAAATAGATCACGTTATTCATGCGACAATCTTTCACATGAAAGTCAGTGAGAAAACAGTAAGAACAAGGAGAGGGAAGGAGAAGTAAGAACTAAAAGTAATTGACATTCCCTTGACTTGATATGAGCAGTAATCTTGTCCCACAAAATTCAATTCCAGCTAGGTCTATCACATGAAATGTCAAAAGGAGAGAACATTTCTCAATTTTGTACAGAATAAAATGAGAGAGAAATAATCTATAAATCCTTCATTTATCCCGAAGGAAACATTAAATTGGTAACAACCAAACTCATTTTTTAAGCACCCTCAAGGCATAAACATAATCCTTATTTGAAAGAATGATTGATTTTTTTTTCCTTTTCACATATCTTTTTTTCCAGAAAAACAATGATCACCATTAATTTGGCACAAGAAAATGTCGTTATTGGCATGAATGATCAATATTTTTTTTCCTTTTCTTATTCATTTTTTTTTTCAGAAATGCAATGACCACCATTAGTTTGGCCCGCCAAAAAAAGAAAGAAGTCCTTATTTGCAAGAGTGATTGGTATTTCTTTCTTTTTCTTATTCATTTTTTCCAGATAAGATTCCAAAAAAAAAAAAGGATTTACCAACACTCGTGCCTTCTGCAATCTAATATGATGGTTGAACAAGTCCCTCTCAGATGATAAAATGTTATGGAATAGCATAAAGAATGAATAGACTAGAGAATGCACATTGCAGCCTATCTGCAGGGAAGTTGATAGAACAATAATTAACAAATAATGGATTGATTTCCTAAGTTTTTTAATTTGCTAAAGTATTCGAACCTTGAGAACTGGCTTAACAATTTTATGATCACACAACAAATCCTCAGTCCTCAAAATCCATCTCAATCAAACATCTAATGCTACTAACCAGGTTGACAAAACAAAACCTCTTCAATTCTCATAACCAGGCCAGTGCTTTGAACATTCCTCTTAAAGTGTACCCCTCCATACGGTATATGTTGAACCATAACTAGACAATATTTCCTCAAACTGACCTGACCTTTTCAAACACCACCTTTCATGCAGTTGCATGCAACAATCAACTCCGCATTCTTTTACCAACATTCAATTGGTAAAAGTTTTTGCCAGGTAGCTAGTAATTTTTCCAGTAACACCATTAGCTTCATCACCAGCTTGAAAATCATTTTATTTGGGTTGCTACTCCATTAATATACAATATTAGAAAGAACCATCTCAGTATTGTTCTGTCCACCTGTAATTATAAACATCATTTCTTTTGGCTATTCCATCATACTCAATGCAAACAATGTGTGTGTCAGTGTCAGTTTGTGAAGAATTGAAAAAACACAGGCATTCATTTGGGGAGCAACCGAGGGAAGGAAAAATTCACTTAGTTTCTTGGGAAGAATTATCAAAGCTGAAGAACAAGGACTGATTTTAAGAAGGCAAATGGTTGAACATGGCAGAAATATCAGTTGGGATTCAGGTTTTTCAAGGATGTCCTCATACAAAATCCAAATATTAATAGCAAAAATAACCTTTATATGCCTAGACCATTGATTTCAGTAGTTTCCTAAACTTCTCCTTTTCCTCTTCCTTCCTTTCCTTCTTTCTTTCTTAATTTTTTTTAAAGATTACCAATAAAAAACTTGAGACCTCTAGCTTTGAACAAGCATCTTTAAGCTACACACCATTGATCTACATATAATTTCTTTCCTAAAACTTTATCTCCTACTTGCTAATACTCAAGAATTTGAAAATCAAAATCTGAAAAGTAGTACATTACCTTCCATTGGAAGGGTGTTGTTGATATATATACGTGTATAGAAAGTCTGCTCAAAATTTGTGACTGTTACATGATTCATCCATTGAAGCTCAAGGTTGAATGGTGAAAAAGTTTTAGAAATCATAGGCCGCAGCAAAGCCACATTAATTTTCTCTAGAGTGCATAAACTACATCAATTAAAACTAAAAAGTAACAAGGAAAGTCATCATTTACTTTAAACTTCTTAATCAATGAAAACGTACCAATGGCATCAATTCCAAGAAATTTTGACTTTGGGATAGATATAAGTTTTGAATTATGAACATGTCCTTATTTTAGCCTACCCTGGTCTCACCCCTGTACTTGTATCATCAAGTGGATGCAAATGAGCCTGACAAAATTATATAATATTTACATGTCAGAATTGCCTTCAGTAAGTTCACCAAGTTCTGGATTAGATATATCATTCTCCTATTAAACAATATGTAACAACAACAGTGAAGCAAATACTAACCAGTATAACCTAGACAAAACAGCACCGACAGGATCACATAGCCAAATACCAAGAAAAATAAAATCATAAACAGCATTGAATCAGACAGGAAAAATATGATGGTTGCTAGTAGACTTACCCAATTTGGCACCAACCAGTACTATTGGAATGCCAGGGGCATAATGCTGAAGCTCTGGAATCCACTGAACAAACAATCTCATATTTGAAACTGATAAACAAGAAATATAACAGAAAAAAGAATCAGAAAGGTAAGAAGATAACAAATTGGAAAAAAGCTGCACCTTTTTAAGTACATTTTCGTAGCTCGCTCGACTAACAAGTGAGTAAGCTAAGACGAAGACATCTGCCCCTCTGTAGCTCAAGGGCCTTAATCTATTGTAATCCTCTTGCCCTATGGAAGTCAATGAAACAAATGAATCATAAAAGATTCCCAGTCATGCAAACATGTTTTCAGGGAAAAAAATAAGGCACGAATATGTAAATAAAGATTAAAAAGAAAATATGCAGTGGTCCAAATAATCATACCAGCTGTGTCCCAGAGGCCTAAGTTTACAGTGGTTCCTTCAACTACCACATTTGCACTGAAGTTATCAAACACCGTTGGTATATAATCCTAGCCAACCCAAAACAAAAATAACATTTATTTATTTTTTGTTCATTTGCATGAAGGATTAAAAACAACAGCAGAAAGCAAGAAACTTTCGAATGGAGATAAAATAAATTATGCCTAGAAAAGTAAAAATAAAGCCAAGCACAAGATCATTATCTGAAAATAGAAACTAAAAAAAAACACACTTTATCCAAGTAGCAAAACCCGTAAGCTAAAGGATTTGTGAGATACTGAGACAAAATTAAAGATTGAGGTAAGAAACAAAAATAAATAAAAGCAGCAAAACCCAGATGGAAAAACACCCAAAAAACCCACAAATTATGAAGCAGAGGTGATGTAGTTAGATGGGTCATTTAACATACAGTAGGGAACTTGTTACTTGTGTAACAAATAAGCATACAGGTCTTGCCCACAGCCCCATCTCCCACAGTAACACACTTGATAAACCTTGAAGCGCTAGAAGCCATTGATGTATACAAACAAAGAGAGAAGAAATATTAGCAGTTGAAGTAGAGAGTAGTGAAAGTGAAAATGAAAGACAGAAAAGGACGAAAGAGTAGAAGAGGGTGGTTTGCTGTAGGTGGAATAATTTATGAGCATTTTTGTCATGGCTTCTTTTGATTCAAAGTTAAGAGGTAGTGGAGGTGGATCACATGATTCTCACTCATTCACTTGCCATCACTGTTAAAATCCTTTCTCTTTGCCTTTTCTTTTTCTTTTCTTTAGGGTGTTTACTTTATTTTATTCTTGCTTCTATTTTAATACTTTCTTCTTCTTCTTCTTTTCTAGGATTTTATTTTCTATATTTTAATATTACTCTGTTCTTTTTCTTTGACAAATGGTATATTTATATAATCTGTCCAACACATCAGTGACATGATCAATCCTTGCCCCATTGGCTGATCCATCATGATTACAGGAGAGAAATAATTTCTAGTGAAGACAAACCACCATGGTTTGTTGCGGATTTTACCTGCAAAATATGGTGCTTGTAGTTGAATGAAACTAGAGAGATAAGCACATTAGGAAGGGGAAAGGAGAGAGAGTGAGAGAGAGATGCAACGAAAGGGGAAGAAAAGGAGGAGAGGCTACATGGCAATTCAATTAGTAGCTAGAAAGTTGATACCAAAAGGCAGTAAAAGCAAGACAAACAGAAAAATACTGCAGAATCCAAGAGGGCACAGGAATAAGTAAAGATTAAGTAACATATCCCGCAAAGTGCAGAAAGATATGATTACTCATAAGGGGAAATTTAAGCACTGTTTCGAAAAGCAAATCACAGCCTGCTGCATATGCTTGGCTTCTAAGAATGATCTTTCCCTTTTGCTTTTTCTTTTTTGTCTCAAAGGTGTTGCATTTGCATTAAATTTGGCCACATTGTTGCCAGAAGGCATCACTTGCAGACCTCAAAACACATGCCCATGAGTATATATCATTCTTGACGAGCCAGGACCTGCAATGCCTTTTTGAAGCTGGAAATTATGGAAGATAAGCCTGGAGTAAATCCCATTAGTTGGCTCAAAACAGAAACCATCGTCTCCATCAATAAATAAAGACCCTCTCACCTCAAGCCCAAACCAAGATGCTCAGCTTCCAAGGTAGCCTGGGATGATCTACAGGCATTACCTCTAAAAAGGTCTGTTGGACCTCTTGACTAGTGAAGCACGGTTTTAAAAAAATCTTATCAAACCCCCTGCGCTACACTTTGACGCGAGTCAGAGTCGATTTTATTGTTTTTTTTTTTTATGTAATCTAGAAAAATAATATTAAAGTATTGTTGATATATTTTAAATAAAAAAAAAATTATGTGACTTGAGTTATTAACTTTAATATTAAAAGATGAAAACATAAGAATTTTAAAAATAAAAAAAAATCTTTACTTAACCTGAGTTAACATGATAAATTTATGAACTGAATTGTGAGATCGATACAAAATATTTAATAAATTCAATCGAGAAAAAAAATAACTATAAAAAAGATTAAAAAAAAATTGATATCAACCCAAGCTAACATCTCATACTCATGGCCCCGAGTCGTGAGACAGGGATAACCACATCAAAAAATAACGAAGCTCAATCCTCAATAATCAAATGCTAAAGGCTGAAAATTAATTTTATAAAAGGATAAAAACAATTAAAAGAATGAGAAATAAATTTGACATAAAAATAAAAAAAATAATATAAAATCCACAAGTCAATCCAAGTTAGCATGGAAAATGTATGACCCGGACCGTGAGATCGGGTTATCGTCATAGAAAGTAAACTGAGAAAAAAAAATAAAGAACTTTAATCTTCAATAAACCTAATGTTTAATGATGAAATTGAAAAATAGAATCGGTGAAAAAAAAAGACATAAAAAAGACCGATATTAATATGGGTTAAAATTCCATACACGTGGCTTGGGTCATAAGATCGAGATTACTACACTAGAAAAATTAAGGAAGCTAAATTATAAACAAATTAAATATTGAAAGATGAAATTCAAAAAGAGAAATTCAAAAATGGAATCAGGGCAAAAATAATAATAATTAAAATAATAAAGATCAAATCTAACATTAACTATAGCTAAAAGGCATCAACCTTTTATTATGCTGGAATTACTGTGCATTCTCTCACGATACACTGTGGATTAGAGCAGTATATTTTTTGGTAATTTTCACTTTGGTTCTCGCACTTTTATTTTGGGTGATTTGGCCCTTTTGAGCCCAAGTTAACCCCTAATTACATATTATTTTAGGATAAATGGTTGAATTAAAAGCTAATGAACTGAAGTGAGAATCTCACTTAATATAGGGGGCAAGTTGAAAGTTTTGTTAAAACATTCATTTTAATCCCCCCCTCATATTTTTTAGATATTGGGTGATCAGTCCCTTGAATTTGAAGACAATACATTTTGGTACCTAACTTCATTTTCCTCTTTATTTAGTCTTTTTTTTGTTACGAGAGAGAGAGAGTCACTGGATTCCGGCTTAAAGAGAGAAAATGGTCGTTGGGGAAGATTCTGACCATTAAAATAGTTGATTTTTATGTCAAAATATTCCATATAATGAGGAGGGGTTATGTTTAGGTGTTTTTTACCTTGAAAATACCTAAAACAACAGATCTAAGCTCGGGAAGAATTTTTTGTTTTGGGTGAATTTTGGGTTTTGGGGCGGTTTTTTTTGTTTTTTGGTGGCCATGAATTAGTGTAACAAGGTCTTTATAGTGTTTTTCATGTGTTTTTGGTCACAATGGATTGAAAATGAGATTTTAAGTGAAAAAAACAAAGGACCCTATTTTTTCAGATAACACAGTGGTTGGATTCCAGGTTTCGCAGACGACATGTTATTTTTTTTAAATAATTGGGGCCGACGATGCATCGTCTGCCCCATTAAACTTTTTTAAAAAATAATGGGCCACGCGCGGGCCGTTGCTTTATTGGGCTAGGCCCAGCAGTGTCTGCCCTGATTTTTTTTGTTTTTTTTATTTTTCAGTTTTTTAAAAAAATAATGCATTGTTTGTGTATATTTTTCAAATAAATTTTGGATTTATGTTTTAATTAGATTGTGATTATTTTTAAATGAT
>Ga0307512_10002557_pt1 | contig 22704 bp, 31 predicted proteins | sample 14_EM_MG_FD_200267 | JGI IMG/M metagenome (GOLD analysis project Ga0307512, IMG submission 200267) | Populus trichocarpa ectomycorrhiza microbial communities from riparian zone in the Pacific Northwest, United States - 14_EM | ecosystem: Host-associated > Plants > Roots > Unclassified | place...
CAGCCTTGGGCTGATCTCTAGGAACTTTGGGACTCGTTGCTCGTTTCGCAACCAACGAGTGTCCGCTCTGTGTCGGCACAGGTGAGGTCGGTCGTGACCCTGAACCTCCCGGCAACGGTGTCTTTACCTGAGCGCTCGGCTGGTTGGTGCCGTTGCTCGGCGCGGTTGGCTGCTGCGACCCTGGTCGAGGTGGTGGTGCCTGGATCGCAGGTCCCGTATACGTTTGGGACGGATCAGGCTCATCCTCTTCCTCCTCCTATTCACGTACAGGTAAGTACCCCCAAAAAATGGTAAGCTTGACCTATAACAGACCGAGCTGGCATACGGATTCTTGTCTTCGTCGCTATCGTCGTACTGCCCGCTCTTGTCGTTCTTCTTCAGCATCTTCCGCATCTGCTTACCGGCCCCAGAGAGTTTCTGCTCATCTTCATCGTCGCTGTCTTCAAGGAAGTCATTGTTCGCGACCGCCTTCGCTTTGCGGTACTCCTTCTTTATCCGTTCCTGCATTCTTGGCGTCAGTAACCTGAAACGATAGCGGTCAGGGGAAGCACCTCTAATTCCTTGGCCTCCTCATCTTCATTATCTTCCGGATACTTCTCGTCGTCATCTGCAAAGTCTTCCTCAAAGTCCACTTCATCGACATCTCCCTCACCGCCAAGCTCCCTCTCTCTCCGTCGGTTCGAGAACTTCGACTCCTCGTCATCGTCATCATCTCCAAATAACGAACCCTTGTTGACGGCTCGTAACTGGCGTCCACCTGGCCCCGCACTCTGGCCAGATTCGTAGACAAGCGATGCAGTTTGGATGATATGTGGATTCGCATTCTCTTCGACCTTCACGGCAGGCGAGTTTGGATCTTGTGAACCCGGCGGTCCACGTCCAGCGCGAGAAGCTAACCACTGCTCCGGATTTCGGTGTTTTTGGTATGCAGCCATCTGGTAGATAGTGTTAGAATACTCCCGGAATGACCACGCGTGAATGCACTCACCAACTTCTCCGCCTCTTCCAGACTGGGAATTTTGTGGTTCGGCCTCTTATGAAACCTGTACCACCGATGTGGAGGGACAAACTTGAAAACGTTATCTGCCGTAGGCAGGAACATCGCGTGAGTGTCCGCCTTGTGTACGTCGTCCAGCATCCCAGTCCATATCTGCGACCCAATAGCGTCCTCCATGACCCAAGGGTACCTCTCTTCCCTCCTCAGCTGCCTCGTCGCCTCTGGCACCAAAAATACCTGTTTCGTCTTCTTCTGGAATTTCTTCCTCCCCGGCCCCTTCTCCTTTGGTTTCGCAGCGGTAGCTCCAGAAGCGCGTTCGCCATGTATCGGTTTCCCCTCCGCATCTACCATGACCATCTTGCCATCCACCCCAATCACCGGCTTCCCATCCGGGCCCAACATCGGCGCCACCGCAAGAGGTAAACCCACCCCAGGCCCATCTCTCGACTCGGGCTCACGTTTGAGATCCTTTCGGTTCAGTTTGATCGGGTGCTGCCACGTCTCAAGTTCCACGGGTCGTCGAGACTCGAACTTCATCACGTCGTATCTCCATCCGTTGAGGTTCGAAGACATGAGTCTGAACTCCTGGAACTCTCCGCTGAAAGGTCCATTCGGATCCTCCCCCTCCTCTTCCTCCTCCTCTTCCTTCTTGACTTTAGGTGGCGGTGGCCTGCGCGGTCGTGGTGTGGCGTTGGGTGAGGGTCTGGAACCGTCCACACCGTTCGGATGGGGTGGGGATGGGGTAGAAGTGGAAGCAGGGGTAACAGAACGCTTTAGAAAACGATCCTTGTCCTTTTTTCGATTATGGAACAGAGGGGCATTTGAGAATCTGGCCGGAATCGGTGGTTGGCTTGTCTTTTGCGGAGCCGGGGGTGTACCGTTCGTGGGCGTGCCGTTCGGTTTTGGCTTGTTTGCGGTCGAAGTTTCCGCTGGTGATTGAGAGTCCATGGCTGGCAAAGAAAGAGTGGAATGAGACGGTTGGAGTTAAGACCAAGGGGGATGGTGAGGGTAGGTGGTGAGATCGTAAAGTCTTGGAGTTCCAACGAGTGAACGAGGAACAATAGCGACGGGACGGGAACCTTTGTTCCACCTCCGTGGTCAACAAAGCGTACGTCGTTGTAGCCGGTGTGGTCGGGTCCGTCCGTGTCGACGTCCAGACGATGAAGAAGATAAGCGTAGAGGGAGAGAGCTGAACGCGCCTCGGTGGCGCTGCAGCCGCAAATTGGCGTCGGACATTTCGATTCGGAACACAGGTGGTAATAGCGCGTCGATTCCGATTGACTCGTGTAGAATAATCCAAAGCTTAGTGGTCATCGTACAGGATAAAGATAGACAACAGAAGGATAAAATGAAAATAACAAGGATGGGTCAAATAGGACGAGGGCCAAGTAGAGAGAACCAATAGCTGAGAACCTGTACGTAGGAATTATAAACACGAGCAAGTGACCCAGACCTCAAAACTAAACTCAAGACTATGATAACGATACAATGGGGGGATAGTAGACCGAGGGAGATGGAGAGCAAATCAAGATGAGGGTGTTCCCGTCCTGCTGGTAACCACCCCATTTGTGCTCGGTCCATCTCCAGAAGGGAAAGAAGGTTGTGCGGATTCGCCCTCGGAAACGGGTGGATGTCCGGGTGCCGGTGGTGCACCCGGGTGCGGTGGTGGTGGGCCCTGGTGCATGCCAGGGAACGGTGGGACAACGTGTTGACTGTACAGCACTGGGTGTGGAGGACCACCAGGATGAAATGGGATGCCTTGTCGGAAGCTTTCCACCTCGTGCCTCAACATTTCTATCTCCCTTGACATGTCCGCGTGTGTCTGCTTCATATGCGCGATGAAATCAATGGCTGTGAGCAAGAAGGGAATATCAACAACCGGGGAAGGCAACGAGCCCAACGCATACAGTGTTCACGCACCTTTGCTAAGGATCTCCCATTTGCTAGCCTTCATGCCCCGGTCCTGAGGCAGCTGGTCCCTCAGCTCGTCGAACAGATCCTTCATCTCCTTCCGCCGTTTCCGTTCCGCCAATTTATGTGAGACCCGGAGTTCCGGAGAGCGAGAGTACGGCGTGGGTTTCGCTCCCCCATCCTCTTTTGGTTGTGGGGAGGATTCATCGTCAGAGTTGGAAGGAAATTTACCGGCTTGATCGTTTAAAGTTGCCTGATCAGTTCCTGCACGCTGCTGCTGACCAACACCACGCGACGGCGGACGCGAACGTGAGCGTAAAGACCTCGTGGGACCTGCCGAAGAGGGAAGTTGTTGGGATCCCGCCGACTGAACGGTCCCGTTCTGGGTGAACGCCACGGAAGACATCATCTGCATCGTAGCAGACTGAGAGGGATCAAATGTGGGATGAGGAGGAGCAGCCTCGATTGTTTCGTTGGTGTCCATCGGTTGAGTGCTGCTTTCCAAAACCGTCATACCGTGCGTCGACCACGTGTCTCCGCCCGGCCGGTCTCCCTCCGGCTCCTCCGGTCCTCCTCCTCCCTCAGGGAGACGAGACATCCGTCTCTTCGGCCTTCGCTCTTCTTCATCCATCACAAGCTTAGGATCAATGTGCTGCGGTGGTTCAGAGTCGGGTTGCTTCCGTTTCTTGCCAGCGATGGGCTTTGGCGGTTTGTGAGGATCGTCCGTGTTGATTGCCGGTGTGAACGCTATGTTGTCCAACCTCAAAATCAGAAAGCGTGCTCCCTCCGAGGAAACAAATCACTCGCTCGAAGTGCTCACCTGCATCCTCAGCTTGTTTCAAACCCCTCTTACTCCGCGATTTGGTACCAGCAATGGTTTCAGAGGAAGCGGCAATTGCAGAAGTAGCCATCCTTGCGGATCCTTCTGAGAGATCGTGCAGAAACGTGGAGGTTGGAGGACCGGTATGCAGATCTCCCGGGATTGGCCCTAGCGGACACAGGGGCGGTGGGTTCGGGGCTGCGTGAAGCTTTGGGTCGGCAATTGACCCTCGACGATGACTTTGTAAGAACTGGAGAGGCGCAAGTAATGTTACAGGCGGAAGCCTCGATGTTTCTGTGCTAAAGCCATCCGTCTGTTCGGATCCGAGATTTGAACCTGAAATGCCCAGATCGACCGCCTGATCGCGCTTTGAAGCCGCCCTCGGTTCCAGTCTCACCTTCATGGCAAGGTTTCCTGCACCACAGCGCGTGGCCGGTCAAACCGCGGGAGCACAACACGTCCCCCTCGAGTTTACCTTGTGTTCGACCAGAATCCCACCATAGTACTACTATTATCCTCATCATCAATATATTGAACGTGGCATTAGATGAACGTAACGTCAAGTTGATGATGATGGCTGATGCTGTCCAATGGCAATTTCCACTGTCCGCCCACCAAACGCTCTCCTGACCAACCAATCCTTCCGCTCCGGTGTAAGATCCAGGTATCTATAAAATCCAGCCTTCAACCTTTGGCTATTCCTGGTCTGCCTCCCGGACTGCCCGCTCTGAGCAACTTCAGCCTCCTGGGCGGCAACGATGCACGCCTCAACGTAATCGTCCGCAACAACCATCTCCCGCACCACGCTTTCGTACTCCAAAAACAGCCGTTGATCGAACGGGGGGATCACCGCCAAATCACTGGCCAGCTGGTCCATCCACAACCGATGCCTCGAGGACGCCAAGTTCAATTGGACGTTCCCAAGGGCGAATTCCGTCCCGGAGCCAGACCCTCCAGGAATCCCTGGACTCGTGCCCAAGCCGTCCAATAGCAACTGCGTGCGAGTGAATAGCCGTAATGTCAACGACAGGGTCTCTTCGGCAACCTCGATGTCATGACGGTAGTGGGCGAATTCTGGAGGAGTCAAGTCACCAGTTGGAAGAATCCTGTACCCAAGTTCATCGTCCACCGATGTTGGGCTGGACCAATCCTATATTATAAAGTGGCGCACCAGCGTTCAACACCTTGTAGATCGTCGAATACCAGCAATTCACTCACAGTATCCACGTGCAGGACTAAGTGAGAATCAAGATAGGATATGGCATCCGTGTGTTTTGTGAGACAACGGAACAGCGCCTTGTGTTGCGATTCATCCAGAGGCTGTGATACCCACTGAGGAAAGTGAGCACGTTTTTCTAGAGCTCCTTCCCAGTTATTTCGGGTGGTTTCTTGATGGTGTGTGGTACCGAAGAATCCAAGTTGACACTGATTGATACACAGCCTCAGGTCGACCACCGCCTCGGTCTGTAGTGTGGAGAAGAAGTGCTCGTCCGGTTGAGAACCTTCAGCACGGCATACAGCAGAGAGGTAGGCAGCGGTAACGGGAGTAGGGGGTTGGGTAAAGGATAGGACTTTCTGAACAGGTAACTGATCCAACGGGAGAAGGTTGATGTCTGGATGGGCGAGTATCAGGACAATATCCGAGGAATAAGGTTGACCACCACGTGCCATTACAAGTTAGTACAACTGGGCGTCGACAGTCACGTATGATGTTAACGACCGTTGGCCAGAAGTTGACATCGTCCTTATACAAGATGTCGACTTCCTCGAGGAGGATCAACGATTGTTTCGCCTGTGCTTGTAACTTCTGAACGGGCTCGGCGACTAGTAGGGGGTCGCCTTGCGGAAGTGGCACGTGGACACCGAGCCCATCATCCGAGACGATCTCTATGCCCCCAATATCTGGGATGTCGGTACCATCAGAAGACCCGTCCACAGACCCCGGCTCCGCAGGGATCTGCGCAGTGCTCACACCCAAGAACCGTGTCAGAGCGTTGTCCTTCTCCGGTGCCGGTGATAAATGCCTCTCCCCTTGTTTCATAACCAGGTGGTTTCTTCCCACTTGTCCGACCAGGTTGTCCAAAGCAGCCCCGCTCCGTTTGCCAACCCCAGGGTAAACCTCAAACACCTCCCAATCTAATTCTGCTGCACAGGCATAAACCGCAGCGGTCTTCCCACTCCCTGGAGGACCACAAAGAACGATGGTGTTTGACATATCGAAAGCATTGGGCCGATCGTAGGCAAGTGGAGGAAGATCGATCAAAGGGACATCCATCTCGAGTGGGAACTCGTCGAAAACTGGTACGCCAGAAGACGGAGCATCATCGTCCAGATAGACATCCAAAGGGTGACTCTCTGGTTCTGACGACCCCGAGAGCACCATCTCGTCATCGTCGACAATCCAGTCATCTCCCCGCCGCCGCCGTTTCTTAGCCTTCTTACTCCCAACCTCTCGACGGATCCTCGGTCGTTTCGTACCTCGTTTCGTAGGCGGTCTTTTCTTTGGCTGTGAGGAAGACACAGGAGTGGAGGCAGCTGAAGGATCGACTGAACCAGAGAAAGAGTTGATCTCGGAAGCCTTGAGCCAGTCCCTCAGGTAAAGGGCATGACCCTCATTGCCCAGAACGTGTTCCGCCATGCGCGGAGCCCATCTGTCCACCCAGAGGTCTGTGGTGGGTTGATTTACGTCCAATGGATCAGAGGTTTCGGAAAATATTCGGAAAACAGGGTGTTGATTCAGATACGATGCCTGAATCTCGAATGGGAGAGGGGATGAAGGAGGGCTAGGACATTGGTCGGAGGGAATGGGGGAATAGTGTGGGTAGGCGATAATTCCAGTCAAGGATGAGATCAAAGGCTCTCCGGGACTCGTCGAGGCGACAGGATCCCTAGTCCTTCGCTCGAATGGGATCTCCGCGTTGTCCTTACCAAACGCGGTCTGTGGACCTCGAACGTGCTGAGTCTCCCCAGTAGGCAGGGGTATATCAAGAGATCCGAACCCTTGCTTATTCTTCAACTTGAATGTAGTCCGGGAGCCAAAGAGTTTTGTTTTAACAGGTAAAGACTTCGTTCTTGTGGGAGAATTGTCCAAGACGATAGGATCCTCGGCGCTGAGACCGCTCGACTTGTCGTTGTTGGGTGGAGCGGATTTCCATTTCTTGACCCGTGATTTCGCAGGTGGGGGCTTCGACGCCTCTAAAGCCTGGAGAAAGGTCTCATCGGATCTTGCAAAATCGATAGGTTGTGAAGATGGGGTGGCGTCCTCAGGAGGTGGTTGTGTTGCAACTGGAGTTTTAGATCGGTTAAATAGAGGGAACACCTTCGTGGGCTTGGCTGACAAACACGAGTTCGTAAGATCGCACAGCTCGGACTGAACATCTATGACTCACAACCATCCGATTGCTTCGTTCCGGCGACTCTGGTGGTCGTAGGACGTGGTTCCTCCTCAACAACAACGTCCGGCACCAACTCTGGTTCCGGAACGGGCGCAGGTGTCACAGGAGCAGAGGAGGTAACTTCGATCACAGGCTCAGCGGGTTGCGGTGGCTCATGGATATCCGTAGTTTGTAGTTCTGCGGGGTTGCGTTTCTTGGCGAATACCTCAGCAATCGTGGGCTGCGAAGAAGCCACAATCTTGAGGTATCATTAGCACTTTTCAGCAAAAGCAAGTGCGCTTAGAAGTAACAATGACGGTACCTTCCGCTTGCTCTGTAATCGTGTTACACGCTTAGGGACGGTAGACATGACGCATGAGGACAGGTGGTTGCGCGAGGGCGTGTAAGGGTGATGGGTTTGTGGTTTAGTTGCCGGCGCGTCGCGTCGCGGGACATCGTCATGAAAATCTTCACGTGAGAAGCTCAAGTCGCTCCCACACTGTTTCCACGATCCCTCATCCTCGTAGCCGTCCTGCTACCAGACGGATAACCTCCAAGAAAACTGGGATTCCGAGGGGAATTGTCAACTCTATTTACACGTGACCTATCACTATCCGTTGAAGGGGAAAGGAACACCAAAGAGAACGGACGAGGGTCTAGAGCTACAACACATAAAACCCTTACGAAGATTTGGGCATCTCTTCCTTGACCTCGTCCTTGGGCATCTCCTCCTTGGACCGGTCCTCGGGATTCCACGGGCCAGCATCACTCAACGAACATCCGCCCGGGCAATCACATTTTCCACCGAAGACATTAGGAAGGCTCTCCTCATCTATTTGCTTCAACAAGATGTCCTTGTAGGAGGTACCCAATATGTCGATCTTTGCCACGGTGACTTCGTCCAACCACGGCTTGATGACGCTCCACACCGCAGAAAACGCCCAAGGGGCGTTGATGATGTAGAATTTGCCCATACATTCGGGATAACGGTCCTGACCGATAGATGCCGCCTGCATCACGTAGTCCTTGACGCGGTAGAAGTTGGTAACCGATACGTTGTGAAGATCAAGGATCGTACAGGACGTTTCCACGGGGTGGCCAACGGCCTTAGAGCAACCAGGGAGACGCTCATTGATGAACTTCTCGTATTCGTACACCAACCGCTTGAGCTGACGCTCTTGCGTGGTGATAGAGTAGAGTTTCTTGATATCAAGGAGACCCAGCCTCTCAACATATATCGGTCGACCATCCTGGGTGTCCGCGGTTATATCAGGTCACACTACCGACGGGTCGACAAAAAGCATACCTTGTCTGTCTTATGGTAGAATTGCGGGTAATACTTATCGACTTCGGCCTTTTCCTTGAAGTCGAAGTTCCTGAACGTTAAAAAAAGTCAGAAACTTGCGGATAAGCATTCAAAAGAAAGCACCCACTCCATAATATCCTCTACACCGAAATCTTTCCTCCATTGTTCGGCACTCAACAGCATTTCCTTGGCTTTTGCGAGGTCAAACTTACGAGCCCGCAAGAATCTGTTAGGGGCGTGATATTAGGGTCGGGAGAGATCTGCCGGCGAGATAAAGAGATCCAGCTAACTTGAGAAGAGTAGCATCGCCCATTCTCTCTTCAACGAAATGGCCTTCCTCTTTCAACTGTTTCTTGAGGGTGTCAAGGGCGTGCTGCTGAGGCACGGTGAGGTTACCGAGCCTGCCAGGCGGGGGCTTGTAGTTGGGATCCGTAACTCCAGGGGGCATGGCACTAGCACTGGCGGCTTGCTGGGTATCAGCCATGGTAACGATGACGAGGAGGAAGAGGGATAACGACGAGGTGACTTGTTGACTTGTTCTGGTGGGGTGCGATGGGGAAGGTCTATGTTCACACGTGATGTGTGGTCGTTGACAATTTGAATAAGCCAGAGGCGCAGTGCACAGAAAATAATACAGTAATTATATCTCTCAGGCTGGGACACAAAACCCCCCAGCAAATATTTGTACAAGTAAGACAGATGTGAGGCGTGCTATCGGGTGGAAAGACTACGGATTAAGCAATTGGAAACATCGCGACCCAGGTTACACGATGTCCCACAGATCTTCCAGTGCGCAGCAAAACTGGGAATCGGTAAATTCCACAAGCCCGCGAAGCAGAGAGGGTAAACTTGCCTTGCCACATGCGACAGAAGCGCTTAATGGATAATTGCTTATACTGATTTTTTCGTCGACAATACCGTCTGCGAAGTCATCACTCCCCCTCGCCATAGCGCCGACGAAGATGGCAATCGGTCCATTATGCGGAATTCTGGTCAGATGGGTCGTAAGTTTCACGGTCGGCGCATCTCCAGAGAGAGCTGCATGACTTCAAAGTCAGCCGTACACAAGGTCCGGACGTCCTATACTTACCGATTTTGTATGCGTTCACTGGTAAATGATCCACGACTGGGTTCTGAACGCCATCGGTTGGAAACGCCCGCCAGTTGGTAAAAAAAAAACTCACTTTAATGACTTTCAGGAGCTTTTCTGGCCCATTTACGCCGCGGATAGAGAGCTTTTGCAGTAGCTGGACTAGACGAGCGTCAGCGTACTCCCTCGCTTACACGATGAAATTTTGTACCCATCAATCCACTAAAACGTTTGAAAGTCCGTGGTATCCGTACATGGGGGTTCACCTCGATTAGTACGCCCTTGGCTGTCCTAATATACACTTGAAGCAGCCCAGCTTTGTTTAGCGGCGAATCGAGAAGAGTGAGCAAGCACTGTGGATCGAAAGGGGACATCAGTCACTCATCCTAGCAGGACTACGCAACGAAAGCTACTGGGACGCACCTGATGTGTAATATCCGGCCTAGCGTCCGCTATATCCCTCCCGGTCTTCGCAAGGATGCCTTGATGATCGTCGCAGTTCAACAAGGCATACTTGACATCACCCTCCCCGTTCTTCCCCCCCTTCTTACTCGAGCTTATCCGGTACGCCTCCAAACAAGCCCGCTCAAGGATCACGAATAGCCTTCGTTGGTTGTTGGCCGGAGACGATTTTGCGACATGGTGCTGCACCGGCAGCATATGCGGGTTATCTATGTACTGCATGGGGGTGGGGGTGTGCAAATTTTTCTTCGGCAGGGGCTTCGTCGGTCTCTGTTCCGGAGGCGCGTTCGGGACGGAGTTTTTTGAGTTTTCGAGGTGGGCCGAGGAATGGGTCGAGGATGCGTCTCCGGAAGAAGAGCCAGATTCGAGAGTGTCCGCTTCAGCCATCTCCTCGTCGGGTTGTTCCTCCTCTTCGACGTCCAGCCCGTGGTTCATACTTTCAACACCATCGTCAGGCATCACTCGCCGGCTCAACTTCGGAGGTAGTTCGTTGGCAGGTGCGGATTTAGGACGAGGGATTGGGTCCGGTGCCGACAGCGATAGCGGTCTCTTGCGCTGGGTGAAAGATCCTGAACGCCGCCGCTGTTTGGTAATTGACAGTGATGATTTGTGCTCTAACATTGTCCTCAACGATTTTGCACGATGTCCACCGCGGTCTTGGTGGGATAGAGGGTGACGGACTACAGAGAAGTTCGGTGGTGCGTGTTGATTTCACTAGCTTGAGGGGGTGGGTGGACAGACGGAGCGAACTTCCCCTTTCCCCGTTGCTCGGATCACACCCAAAGTTCGTAACGACGTGAATATTTTTCATGGATACCCAATATACCTCCAGAAAATCATGCACACATGCTATGAAACACCAGCCGGACCACACGTTCATACACAGTACCTGATGCAGGGGAACACGAATTAGCCGAGGTTGATCGGTGTGTGATCCTCATACAACTCACCTCCGTTCGCCAAAGTCTCCTAAGCCAGGGATGATGTATGCCTTCTCGTTCAACCCCTTGTCTATCCAGCCAGTTATCTATCCGATATGACACGGTCAATGATGGTTTCGTGCTAGTTGATAACGGCATACCACACGTAGTTGAGGGAACTTTCCGCAGAAGGTTCTGAGGCCCTCTGGGGCGGAGATCTAACAAAGTCAAGCTAAGCGAGAGGTGCACGGGTGTAACGGTGGCTAAACATTAGCTCACGAGGTTGATGAAGATTATCCGTTCCTCGGGAACGCCGTGTTCCATGAGCACCTCGACTGCCTTTATCGCGGATCCTCCGGTGGCTGGGAGGATGTTATTCAGGAGATGTAGATATAAGCCAAGAAATGCTTAACGTACCAAGCATAGGATCAAGTAATAGCACGTAGCGGTTAGCAATGTCCTGAGGAAACTATGGTGGAAACACGTCAAGGCGTGCTATCGGGGTGGGCGCACAAACCCACTTTAGAGTAGAAGAGCTTTGGGAGAGCTGTCTCTTCGTCCTGAATACCGGTTTAGCCCTTCGAAGTAAGGAATATAGAAAGCCAAATCGCACGCACTCGTTGGATCAGGATCTTGCCAATCCTGACGCTCCTACAAACCTCCCTGAGGCCAGCTTCCATAGCCTGAGCGGTTTCATATAAGCGCCGAATAAATTACAATGCTGGACAACAGGGATAATGCTTACCTCCCCTGCCCTCAGGATCGAGACACCGCAGATCTTTCCTTCGAATCCTACACCTTCATAGGTCGCACCCTGCGTCATCACCAATCCATCTCAGCACCGAGTATTATGTACCTAGCCCTCGGCGACCCACAACTCGGCCTCACTTACCGTAGGAGTCTCAACGACCTTCTTCACGACCGGAAGGTGATTCAATCCCTCCTCGACGAGTAACCTAATGATGCGATCAGAGTAGAAGAGGAAATCGCCCCGGCTGGTCTCCTTGTTTCTGATGATCGTGTAAAGCGCCTCCAGCTGGGCCGTCTGGCGCAGGGTAAACACCGAAGGTGGCAAAGAAGCTGGACTGGTCTGGGTGGTCGGGGCTGCTACTGAAGTCATCGTTTGCGAGCGGGTCGGGTGTACCGGACTGAAAGGAGAGATGGCGAGAAGTGATAACTATTTATCCTAAACTGAATTTTTGATCGAGAACCTCCCGCCGTCAGTCGGCTGACCACCATTGTCGCGGATGATTACACAGGCGGGAGTGCAGAAAGGGGACACGTCAAATGAACGGACGCGTCCGAAAGGATCATATTAATGTCATAAAATAGTCACACGAACGATGGCGTAGAAATATTCCAATGACACGGCTTAGGTTGAGAATTGTCAAAATGGAACCAGCAAAACTAGGTTCCACTCTCTCACCCAACGACCCCACTTCCATTGATTCGGAAACGCGACCAGTTGGACCACTAGAAACACTCTGTTGGGTTGTGAGGGGCCAGAAAGGTGATGAACCAGTAAGACTCACTGCGGTGAACGATGGACGGACCGGACTCATCGTACTCCTGCTTGGTGCACCAGAGATTCTGGAAGGTACTGAGTGATGCTAAGATGGATCCGCCGATCCAGACGCTGTACTTCCTCTCGGGGGGTGCAACGATCTTGACCTGGCATGGACTATGTGTCAGAACGGCCAAGAGCAAGGCCATTGAATGGATCATTACCTTCATGTTAGCCGGCGCGAAGGCCGTCATTTCCTTGCTCATACGATCTGCAAGTCCTGGGAACATGGTGGTGCCACCAGACATGACAATATTCCCGTAGAGGTCACGGCGTATGTCAATGTCGCACTTCATGATTGAATTCAAGCTGCGGAGTGTATTAGCATCGAAGAAGCATACGATGAAGGGCCGTACGCACACAGTCTCGTGGATACCATGGGCTTCGAGTCCGAGCATGCTGGGCTGGAAGAGAACCTCGGGAGCACGGAAACTAGGGAGAGGATTTAGCCCAGCTCTTGCAAAAGGTTCCGAAAACATTTACCGTTCGTTGCCAATGGTAAGGACCTGTCCATCGGGGAGTTCGTAACTGACCTCGATGGAAGATGAGCGCGTAGCGGTATCGAGCTCCTTCTCGAAGTCATAGGCGACGTAGCACAACTTCTCCTTGATATCCCTGACGACTTCTCGCTCAGCGGTGGTTCGGAACAAGTATCCACGTTCTCCGAGCTGTTTGACCAGAGCGTCGGTCAGGTCACGACCAGCGATGTCCAAGCGTTGGATAGAATGGGGCAACGAAAATCCCTCGTAAATAGGAACAACGTGGGAAACACCATCACCCGAATCGAAGACGACACCAGTGGTACGACCAGAGGCATAGAGAGATAAAACTGCCTGGATGGAGACATAGAAAGCGGGTACGTTGAAGGTCTCAAACATAATCTGGGTCATCTTCTCCCTGTTGGACTTGGGGTTCATAGGAGCTTCGGTGAGGAGAACAGGATGTTCCTCGGGAGCGACACGAAGTTCGTTGTAGAAGGTATGGTGCCAGATCTTTTCCATGTCATCCCAGTTGGTTACGACGCCGTGCTCGATGGGGTACTTGAGGGTCAATACACCGCGCTTGGCCTGGGCTTCGTCGCTTTATCGGAATTTAGTGGGCGGGACTACCAGACCGGCACAAACACATACCCGACGTAGGCATCCTTATTGGCCATACCTACCATGATTCCTGGATGGCATGCGCGACCAACGATGGACCTGATGGCATGTTAGCTGGTGGCGTTGGGCGACGATATATGTGACCTACGGGAATACTGCACGGGGAGCATCATCGCCTGAGTGCGATGATTAGTCGGTATAATGCAACAATACAGTGACTACAACCTGCGACTACATGGACAGGTAAGACAGCGTCCGGTATCACCGTAGGGTGAAGACAGACTTACAGCCAGCTTTGCACATTCCGGAACCGTTGTCAATGACCTGGGAGGGTTGTGAGCAGAGCTGAGTAGAGGTCAAAACGACCAGTACGCACGAGGGCTGCAATATCTCCTTCCATATCGAACTTTGGTTGAGTTGTTTGTCTTTGTCTGCTGAAGAGTGATGTTTCTGGTTGGCGGGGTAGACAGCTTCGAATGTCGTCTCATTTAAAACGGTGGAGAAACTAGAGCCAGAACTCTGCTTCGCAGCAAGCTAACTGTGTCGCAGCGATGTCCGGAAAACCTTGAAAGGCGATCGCTGCGCACGAGGCTCCTACCTTAACTGCTAAGTGGGCCACGAAGGGATGAGTGGGGTGGACCAGGCTGCGGCGTGAGTAAAACTGCGTTGGAATCTTTCCGAGTCAAAGGACCAAGAACGGATCATTGAGGCGGCGCGCTATGTAGGAAACCCAAACCGGCTGCGCCAAGCATGTAAATCTGTTTCCGGAGCCGTTTCCATTGGCAACGGTGTGCATTTCTGGATAAGGGACTGCGAAGAATAGACCGACATCGAGGATGCTGCGCTAAGAAGCAACAAAGTTTGTCGCACCCACAAATGCAAAGCAAGCCTGAATCTTAAGAAGAACAAGGGCTAGTGATACTCTAATCTTCCGTGAGAGGAGGGGACCTCGAATTCGCGGAAGGAGCGCAGCAGAACGGAATCGCGAGATTATATTTCAGCGGTGTTCCCCTCTCACGAGCTGGGCACTATCGTATTGTACGGGGTGGGTGTTAGAATGCGGTGGACCTTGGTGTCTCGATGACAGTCCAAATTTCCGATTACGGGTATCAAAATTTCAAAGACGGACACCCCCAAGCAGCACTGTGTTTCGCAAGCGAGAGTGTGATACGGCCTCGGGTCGCTCAAGGTAACTGCATGGCAGTCGTGTGAGAAACCCGCTCAATGATCCACTGCTATTACCCAATGGTCGTCCGGGCATGAACAAGACGCACAGATCGAGGCGCCTTTTTTGGCATCTCCGTTCACGGGCATCGTTGTGATCACACCTTACAGCAGATGACGAGATCTATGAGACCTAGCCCTCCTCATGGAGGACTCATTAAAATAATATCCAAGAGTAGTTATACATGTGAAATCCGACACCAATACCATGCTTGAATGTGCAGACAACAATACATAATTTACAGGAGCTGATATCCGGTCGAGTCGACAGAGCTAAGGCTGCTCGTACTCGACTGCCTCTGCTTCCGTGATCGCATAAATAGGGATGTAAAAGAGAGTGACCGCTTTGGAGTTGAACTGACGGTTCCGGTAAACTTGCCCCTGTTTTCTGGAGCATCGATCGGAAGCGCAGTGGATATCCGGGTCGAGGGAGGGGTGTCTGCGAATGTCATGCGTGGGACTGGCGACTCGGTCATCTCTAGGCTGTCTACAAAATGGTGGAAAGGTGGCAGTTGAGTGCTTGCGTGATGTATGCCATTCGACTGGGGAACAGACCTTCGACTGCGGACGAGGTGCTTGAAGAGGTTCTGTCCATGGAGGACGAACGGGAGCCCATTTCGAAAGTGTCATCCTGGAACTTGGCGACTCGAGCACTGCTGGAGAATCGAGAGTTTCCTATATGGTAGGTTGAGCCGAATGACACCTCGCGTTCTGAAAGGATAACGTACCGAACATATCTGGTGACGTGGGTAAGACTTTAGCGGGGGAGTCACAGGAGGGAGGATGAAAACAACTGGAAGGCTGGGCGGGGATTTATGTGTTGAGCATCGGAGCTTCGAACACGTTGAAGCCATGAGCCTTTTGAGGTCAGAGATGTATTAGCTGCGATGCAATAGACCCTACGTCAATTGACGCATGGCCTGCAATGACGCCGCACGCATCGTGCGAGCGAAGGGCGTGGCTCCAAATCCCCGAGATAATCCAGCGATAGCATCTCATCGTCTTCCATCTCTCCTCCCCGGTATGCCCCGATAGTAGCCCCGAAGAGTCAGCGGACGTCTTTTGAATGCAAACCCGGAATCAGACTCCAGACTTTATAAGTAGAAGCTTGGGCACCCAACGTCATTACTCGCTTCTCAGGCTCCAAGTTTGCTTCTGTTTGGTCATTGATGTTGAACTTTGGGACGGCAATCACCTGCAGTCGCGTCGCGTCCCTGTTCAGGAATATAAGAGGGGGTGACTCACTGACACGTCTGTGGCTGATGTTTATTCTTGTTTGTTCCCAACTAATGAGCGTGACGCGCCGCCTTCATTTTGTCTTCTCTCCATCCCTTTCACCGGCTGTTGCCTCGAGGTGCCCTTCAAAACACCTATGCCTCCTCGCAGAAGCGCAAGGTTTTGTTCTTCTTCACAATCGGAGTCACCCTCGACTGCCGATGCCTCCGTCTTTAGCAAACCGTCAATGCCCACCACTCCGGCCAGTGAGATGGACGTAGACCCTCCAAAGCCACTGCCCTCGACCGCAACGAGCTCCAAGAGGCGGGCTATCGAATCGGACGGCGATGATAGTCTCAAAGCTAAACCTGCAAAGCGCAGAGCCACTTCCAAACAGGTGTATGTGCAAGTTCCCACTTTGAAGGCGCTTGGTGGGAGGAAGGTATAATTTGTAAGGAAACGTTGTATCAGCCTGGTCGCCTCATTTCCTCCTCCTTTTAGGTGACTCCTGGCGTCAAAGGCAAAGGACGTGCTGTGGCGAGGCCTTTGCCACCACCTAGTTCCGACCTAGACACCGACGAAATCGTCCCTGATTCTGAATTAGAATTCGAGGACCTCGAGGATACAATTCAAATCGAATCTTCAGATGACTCTGGCGATGATTTCGTTCCTGGAGAGAGTTCTCAAAGTGACGTTCCACAAGACCAGGAGTCTGATCTTCCACTCAGAATGTCCTTGGCAACCACCAACACTTCCGTTCGCCCTTCCTCTTCGAAGGCGGGTCCATCTTCCAAGACGTCGAGGGGTCCTAGGTTAGCCGCAAAAATCCAATCCGAGGTGGAGTCATCAGATCCGGATGATTCAGACGATTCGATCGCTATCAGTAAGAGGGCTCCTCGAAGGAAGCAAGTCGCACCCGTTAGGAGCAGGGGAAGGAAGAGTGCTGCTCCACCTCGTCGCCTTCGTGGACCACGGCGTGGAAGGGGGAGACACGCTGAAAGTGATGAGAACCATCAGGAGACCGACATCAGCGACGGCCTCCTTGAACCTTCAGACGATGATGCGAAGCCGCCACCTAAGGGTCTTCAACCCCATCAGATCCGTGCCTGGATAAAGGCTGCCGAACGTAGGATGCGAAAGAAATTAGGACGGAAATTGACGTTGGTGCGGCCTCCACCGTCTGCCCTACGTTGCCCTAGGTTGACAATTGCTCTTTTGCTTTCAGCGTGACAAGTCGACAGCCCAACTCCACCTCTTCCACCCGGAACTCAAGAGTTGCTGGGGAGACCTCAAGAAGTCCATTGCCATCGTCACCCCTGAGAAGGCTGAGCAGCCCAAGAACCTCCGGGCCACACTTTTACCGTTCCAGCAGGAAAGTTTGCACTGGATGAGGAAACAGGAATGCGGACCTTGGTCCGGCGGAATCCTGGCCGTGAGTGTGTTTGTGGCGATTGTGCGGCATGCGTCCTTACCCCCTTCGATCAAAGGATGAGATGGGAATGGGTAAGACGATTCAAATGATATCCCTCTTGGTCTCGGACCAGGGACGTCCTAATCTTGTCATCGCGTGAGCGTGTTTGTGTCCAGTTCCAGTGCACCCTCGCTGAAGTTCGCTGGCTTTAGCCCGACTGTCGCCATAATGCAGTGGAAGCACGAGATCGAATCTCACGCTGAAGGCTTGAAGGTCCTCGTCTGGCACGGTGGTAACAGGAACACAAATACAAAGGAGATCATTAAATACGACGTCGTACTTTCTACCTATGCCGTTCTGGAATCCTGCTTCAGAAAGCAGCAATACGGTTTCAAACGCAAGGGACAAATCGTCAAGGAGGCATCGCCACTGCACAAGATTCAATGGCATCGCACCATTGTGAGTAAATCATCCAACTGATCTTCGAACTTGACTTATACTGTGTAATAGCTTGATGAAGCTCACAACATCAAGGAACGTTCTACCAGCACTGCAAAGGCTGCCTTTGAACTGAAGACTCGCTACCGATGGTGCCTTTCCGGAACGCCGCTCCAGAATCGAGTCGGAGAGTTGTACAGCCTAGTTCGATTCCTTGGCGGCGACCCATTCTCTTACTACTTCTGCCGCAACTGTGATTGTAAGTCACTGCATTGGAAGTTTTCGGATAAAAGACAGTGCGATGGTGTGTTTTTTTACTTCCTCCCGCGAATTCCGCCTGAGACCTGTCTGCAGACTGTGGTCACAGCCCGATGAAGCACGTCTGTCTCTGGAACCACGAGATCTTAGGCCCGATTCAGAAGAATGGAATGGGCGGACCCGGAGACCTTGCGTTCAAGAAGTTGAAGATCCTCCTAGACCGCATGATGCTGCGTAGGACTAAGGTTAGTGCTCATCGTTGAAAATTCTTGAGATAATGCTCACCTGGACTGTAGATTCAAAAGGCAGACGATCTGGGACTTCCACCGAGGACTGTCGTGGTCCGACGAGATTACTTTAGTCCCGAAGAGAAGGAACTCTACCTTTCACTCTTCTCTGACGCAAAGCGGCAGTTCAGTACTTTCGTAGACGCCGGAACTGTTTTAAACAGTAAGTTCACCGCTAAAGAAATCGATCTAGCGATCTGATTCGCCTCCCCTTCCCCCAGACTACTCCAATATCTTCAGCCTGTAAGTCAGAAATCGTTCTTCCTGGGCTTCGGATGCTAACCTATAGCGCAGTCTAACCAGAATGAGGCAAATGGCTTGCCACCCTGATCTCGTACTCAAGAGCAAAACGAACGTCAACTCATTCGACGCGGAAGACGGTGGAGAAACTACCATCTGCCGCATATGTAATGACGTTGCCGAGGATGCCATTCAGTCAAAGTGTAGGCACGTCTTTGACCGTGAATGCATCAAGCAATACATTGAGGCTGGCATTGAGCAAGAGGTCCAGGCCCGTAACCTATTTCGATTCGGAAATACTTATGATCTCGTTTTTTTAGCCCACATGCCCAGTCTGCCACATTCCTTTGACGATTGACTTGGAAGCTCCTGCCCTCGAACTCGAAGAGAGCGCAAAACCCCGTCAAGGTATCATCAGTCGAATCAACCTGGACCAATGGCGTTCGTCTTCAAAGATTGAGGCACTCATGGAAGAGTTGAACAACCTTCGTAAGAAGGACGCGACGACGAAGAGTATCGTTTTCAGCCAATTCGTAAACTTCTTAGATTTGGTCGCGTTCCGACTCCAGAACGCCGGATTCCAGGTACTGTATGTGAATACATCCTATTATAGTTTGCTGATATGACCTAGATTTGTCGGCTCGAGGGCACAATGAGCCCACAGGCCCGTGATGCTACAATTCAATATTTCAGTGCGTGTAGCAGATGAAATGGTACAAGGCAGCGCGCTAACGATGTTTGACAGTGAACAACGTACACGTTACGGTCTTCTTAATCAGCTTGAAAGCTGGTGGTGTCGCTCTAAATTTGACTGAGGCGTCCACCGTGTTCCTGATGGATTCCTGGTGGAATCCAGCCGTTGAATATCGTAAGCGCTCCTATCTCCCTTCTTGACCATTGTTAATCGCAGTCACAGAGGCAATGGACCGTATCCACCGCCTTGGCCAACACCGACCAGTGAAAGCCATCAAGATCGTCATCGAAGATAGCATTGAGAGTCGAATCATTCAATTGCAAGAGAAGAAGATGGCTATGGTCGACGCCACTTTATCCGCGGATGATCAGGCTATGGGTCGTTTGACCCCAGCAGACGTAGGTTCTCTTCTCCTGTAAACACCTGCACGAACTAATCACCCCTTACGAAATCCAGCTGGGTTTCTTATTTAGACTTTAACGCTCATCTCTTTTTATTCTCTACTCATCTTGGTTGGAATTGAGACTATACCTCGATTCCGGCGGTAGATTTCTGGTATTTATTTCATACGGGACATCTACATCATTATCAAGTGGTTCCTAAGGTTCTCTACTCGTGCAATTTTCCATCTACTTCCCAATACAGAACTCACTGAACACTATGTCGAGAATATTCTCCACGTCGATACGACCTGTGACCTTGGCGATTGCCTGGGCGGCGTAACGTAGTTCTTCTGCTGCGAGGACAGGTTCTTCCCGGGCTACACAATACACATCAATAGCGGAGTGGTGGGGTAGTTGTGAAACTCACGGGTATCGAGGAAGGCTTGCAGGAATTGAAGAGCTTCAATGAAATGCGTTCGGTGCCTCTCACGGGTTATGAGAGGCGGAGTTGGAGCGAAATCGGCACCCAGGTCATACCTGAACCGAATGTCAGGCCCAGCATCGTGCTCATGAACTGAGGACGTACCGGTCTTTGAGGTGACGTTGGAGACCGTCCAAGAATGGTTTAGTTCCGGTTCCCTCAGTGAGGCTTACCACCCAGAATGGTAGAGGTTCTCCGGCGAAAGTGACGGTCTCTGGTATCGTGGATTTCTCAAGGTCAGATTTGTTCAGGAGGATACAGGTGTTTTCCGGAGAGAGCAGAGGTTTGACGTATTCTGGGGCTGCGTCGACAAGATCTATTGTCGACGATATACCCCGGAGCTCAGAAAGTGACAGGACGCAGAGTCTGACGTCCGAGATTTGCACCCTAACTCGTCCTCCGGTATGAGTTTAGCAACCAGCTTCATTGCCGGAACTCACGCTTGGTGGGCACGTTCGATACCGATGTTCTCGATCACATCCTGTGTCTGCCGGAGCCCTGCGGTATCTGAGATGATGACTGGAAGGCCTCCAATATCGAGTGAAAGAGATAGGATGTCCCTCGTGGTCCCGGGAATCGGGGTGACGATGGCTGCGTCCCTTTGAGCTGTTGAAAATATACCGATGAAACTTCGTGTGGTAGTCGCACGGCGGTGAAGCACCTACATAAGAAATTGAGCAGGCTACTCTTTCCTGCGTTTGGAGGACCGAAGATAGAGAGTCTAATTCCCGAACGAACGATTTCACCCCTGCGAGCATCCGCGAGGTGGGATTCAATGGTGCGGACCAGGGCTTGGGCCTTCTCGACAGCTATAACGAGGCATTGCATAAGGCGAGTAGGAGGTTCGTTCCAAAAGGACGAACCTTGGTCGTAGACACCCTCTTCGAGGTCCTCCCCTTCTCCGAAATCGATCAAAGCTTCAAGCAACGCGAGACATTTGATAACGTCTTCCCTGAGATTATCTATCTCATGTTTTATATGGCCCTGAGGAAGGAAGTATAAAGTAATGGGACAAAGACCGAGGAGAAGATTTCCTCACCCACCCCCACAGCTCGGACGGCGGATTTCCTCTGCTCCTCGGTTTCTGCATCAATCAAGTCTTTGATACCCTCCACCTGTATCAGGTCTAGCCGTCCGTTCAGGAGAGCGCGTTTGGTAAATTCTCCAGGCTGGGCAGGACGTAGGTTTGGAAAGAGGGCAAGCGAAGACAGGACGGACGAGAGCAGTGCCGGCCCAGAATGTGTATGAAGTTCGACGGTATGTTCAGCAGTGAAAGAATGTGGTGCTATAGATTCATTTCAGGATAAAACGCAACTTCTACCGACCGAGCATGAGCGACGGACCTCGGAAGAAGACAGCCATCCCCTCATCCAACACCTCCTGGGACTCGGGATGTACAAGGCTACACCTGCGCATCTTCCATGGCTCTGGCACCACCTCCTTTTGCTTCCCCTTCACGCCAGCCCCTGTGCCGACACGGACCATCTGCGAATACACGTCGAGAGCATCCGGACCCGAAACACGGATCACGCCGATTCCACCTCTCCCTGGCGGAGTGGACAACGCGTATATCGTCTTCTTCTCCATCGGAGATGGAACAACCTGAGTCAAAAACCGTCTAGCGCGCCACATGTTTCGAATGACAGCATTCCGAGAGGATAGCATCACTGCAGGCAGCGGAACGGAGGAGACGGGTGTAGCAAACGTGGGAAACGATCATTTTTCAGGTTTTCGATCGAAAGATTCAGTCTCGAAACCGTTCTGTTCTGCATTTCCCCTCCGCAAACCATGCCACGGATACGAAAGAGTATGGTTCTTCAATCGTGCTGCCTCGCGCATCTCGCTGAAGGAAATTTACAGAGACTAGCAAACGAACAAATCTCCACCAGCGCGCGAGGATAAAGGACAAGGCACGCGAAACCCGGAAGAAACGAAAGAGAGACGCTAAAAAAAACCCGCAATGGAAGTCTAGTACGCTGAGCATCCTATTTTATGCTTTAGATAGCACTGAACCCTGCCTTTTTTATCCAGAAAAGGCTAAGGACCCTGGGATCCCCGCAAATTTCCCGTACAAGGACCAAATCCTGGCCGAAATCGCTGAGCAGCGGCGCCAAGTAGCTGAGACCAAAGAGAAGCAGAAAGAGGAGAAGCGAGCGGCTAAGCTTGCTGCTGCCGAAGTTGGGAACGAGACACAAGCCGTTGCGGGACCCTCGACAGCCACAAGCAATAAGGGATCCATACAACCTGCTGCATCAGACGACGAGGACGCCCCAATCCTATTGAACCCCGAATATCCACACTTCCAAGCTATCTTCGACAAGTCGGACGTGATCCTTCATGTATTGGACGCTCGCGATCCTCTGTCGTTCCGAAGTTCGCAGATCGAGAGTCTGGTCGGTAAGAAACCGGAACAGCGACTTGTATTTGTCCTGAATAAAGCAGGTACGTGACTCCTGAACCCCGCAGAGACCACCGGAAGGCTAAAAGTCACCAGACATGTGTCCTAGGGAGTCCGTGGCTGCGTGGATG
>Ga0307512_10002558_pt1 | contig 22697 bp, 19 predicted proteins | sample 14_EM_MG_FD_200267 | JGI IMG/M metagenome (GOLD analysis project Ga0307512, IMG submission 200267) | Populus trichocarpa ectomycorrhiza microbial communities from riparian zone in the Pacific Northwest, United States - 14_EM | ecosystem: Host-associated > Plants > Roots > Unclassified | place...
ATTTACACATCGTGTGCTGCTTTATACCCCCCCCCCATGGTTCTCCTCCGCTATAATAGGCACTCCTCAATCCCCATCGGCGCTCCTCAGTCTGGATTGGCGCTTTGATATTTCATTCAGCACTCCATACTGCATTTCTGTTGGCGCTCCTCCTCTAGAATGGGCGCTCCTCAATCCCCTCCTCGACCTCGATCAGGAGCACCTCTACTTCGGTCCAGACTCTTTACCTCCCTCCCTTTCGGCGATGCTCAGAATAGATGGGCTGCTCTGCTGGATAGGTGATCCTTGGCCTGGATTTGCGCCCCACAATTCCATTCCACACTCCTCCATCACAATCATCTCTCCCCTTGCCTACCCTGCACTCCACATCAGGCACTCCTCCTTTCCTGTTGGCGCACCTCTTTTCCCCACATATTCATCATATTGCCTTTCAAACTCCATTTTGATTCCTTGCGAGCTAAACTCTCAATTCCAACCATTTCGATATCACAAATCGAGCAAAACAACATAGGAATTCAATTTCGCCCACTCACCAGGCCCGAATCATTCGGAAATACAAGGAACGCCTCCAGCTTGTTTGCGCCGTTGATGAATTGGGTATTCCTGCGTTTGTCGGCCCTGATGAGATGGGAGATTTAGACAATGACATTGAGACCATATTCGATTGATATCATTCGATCGCTTAGCCGGGTTATTGTTTCTGGTTTACCTGCGTTCATTTTTGAATCACTCGTCATTTTCTTTGGTTCTCCTTATTGTAGCGATGCAAACAGTAGAATGTTGAATGAGATGCTGGGTACTATAGTATGATTTAGAAGTTGATAATGAACTATAATCTATGCATCATACGTGGAGAGTATCCTTATTGCTTGTGTACATCCGGACAATCTCAGATAACGCCTGCAGTCCTTCGAATGAATATCACTCAGAACCCATGCATCCCTCACAGTTAATATGGGATTCCCGCATTGGTTGGGCAACAGTCCCAGGTGCTCCCAAATGTATCACAACCACTCCCATGGTGCTCCCGTACTAGTCATCAGAGATCCCAGTTACTCTGAAGGCCGGCCGGAATGCCCTCCTAGCGTCTCAATCTCTCCTGACATTGACGCTTGTAACTTTTCACTCCGCCTCCTCTCACACTCCTGGAGGCTCCCAGTGACTAAAATACATTTTGCTGATATATGGTGTAAATGACAGCGGGCACAAAAACAGTTCTGTCATAGACAATGTCCAGGACAAGTCCTTTGTCTGAAATAAATGCAACAAAAGTTGTCTTCGGAACACTTGCAATCAGAACTCATATATAATCATAATTATTGGTGGTGGAATGACATTCAAATGTACTTTTGAATTGTTTGGTTGCCAATAAAAATAAGCACCTGTTGAATATATCTCCTGATATATTTTTAACAGTTCTGGTTCGATATATCACTCTTCAGATAATGGCATAGAGTACTAAAAATATTATACTGTTATGGGGGTTCTTAATCCCAATAATCAATACAAAATTTATTGAATTAAGTACAACCGCCCATCCAAGAACTCTTTTATTCCTCATGTTATCCTAAAACTCAACCTCTTGATCTTTCTTCAAGAGCTCTCAAATCAATTCTTTCCCAATAGGGGCTCACATTGTCAAGACCAAGAAAAACTGCTCCACGGATTGGAATGACTCTGCGGGACAATATTAGAATGGTAGCAACCGGGCAGAGAGATCCGATGTTTGAGGTATCAGATACCACTGGAATGAGCGAAATGAAATATGACAATTGAGATGTGGATGAAACGATGCTCTTCCAACTGAAAAATTAAATCGCCGAACAGTTCGATGTTCATCTGGATCGCGTATTGAGATTGTGTCAACCCGTGCCCAGGCATATCAGGCTTGATCACTAAGATGGATTAATGGCGGAATAGTGATAGAGTTTAAGAGATCGAATTCTTAGTAATATTTTACGATTTTATTTGGTGTTGGTGATCGTTGACTGCGGATTGCTGCTTGAGTGTGTTCTTCTCATTGCCGGAACAATGCTGTCTCTTTATAGTTGTCATTGAGGGTTTTGCTCACCGATACTTCGATCCTATGACTACAACGCTCATGATAGTATTATCGCGGTTGTGTCATTGCATATCTGCATGTGCCTGGTAATAACTGCCACGCTTCCAGATAGGTCATTGTGTTTATGCAATGTCGTTGGAAAGTATTACTGTCGGGATTAATATCAGGCCACGCATCATATGATATCATGCCAGACATTGCGTCTTACAGAACTTCAACTTAGACATTTCACAATCCGTTTGCATCAGTAGTTGGAGCATCAGCCGATCTTACTCAGTCTGCGCTTATTGCAAATCAATGCCTCACCCTAAAGGCAAATTGGCTTGCGTCATAGATTTAATTGGTGACCAACTGATACTATCCCAACGTAATATTTGCCGCGTCAGCTCATATTGTAGATCGAGTCTGACGTTGCCATGCATACTAACTCAATCCGGTGAGCACGGTTGCTTCAGGCCTCTCATCATCAGCAAACATCATAATTCCCTCGGTCATGTCATGCTTGGGCTGCGACTATTCTCTTTGGCTGGGGAGTACCGTGGTGGTTCATATCTTCTGTGGAGATAGGCCAAAAGTCCCGCTTACTTGCATATTGACCATCGACTACTGTGTCTGGCAGATTGGACTATCCATCCGCTCAGACATGTCCGGCTAGTTTCATCGTAATGAATGTGGTTGATAGCTATGCGCACAGTTGAAGCAAGCTTCCCCACCTAGGCACCATAGCCACAGCATCAAAGTTGAATCCGCTAGACAGCAGCAGTGGCTATTCAATCGACACACTCCTCCTGCTTTATCCCGCTAAGGATCACAAGACTGGCATACTTGAGAAGTCTTGAATAGGTGTTATGCATGTCACGTGAATAGACCGAGAGTAACTCCGTCACCTGTATTCAATTACAATCCACAAATACCATTATCGCTGTTAAGAGAGAGCACCTAACAATTCGTAAGTATTCTTAGTGATCACCTTACTTATGGTGTACGGTACTGTCTGTCTGCAATCCAACTGCTTCGACAGTCATGTTGTCTGGAAATACAATGCTGAAAGCCAGATCTAATCTCCAACCTCAAACACAATCTCTTTGCTCCCGGCATATTTCATCTGATTGGCATGAGCCTCCCGCAAGTTCTGATGGAGAGTTTGGTGTGTCTTATCCTAGCTAGCTGCAAATGTGTCTGCGTGGATTTCCGATTTCAGCCTAGATGGTTGCATCAGGGCCTTTTACTACATTACCTGATGGTAGTGGTAATTTGCCCACAATGGACTCATCCTTGCAGACGTGTGTACTGCATTATTGTATGCCAATTCGAATTGTGGCAAATGTTTGACTCAATAGTCCTGCTCGTAGTTGCAGAAATCCTGGAGATACAGCTCTATCGACCTGTTTTGATTCTGCGACTGCCCGTCTGTCTGTGGATGGAACGCTGTCGAGAGCCGATGGTCAGTACTCAAGTGAAATCATTCTGAGGTCTAGAATGGGCTTGTCAACTGGGTGCCGTGATCTGTAACTACATTGTCTGGGACACTGCGCTTGGAAATGATGTGGGCAAGGAAGAGTGGGGATGATTCCGGCGAGTCGATAACCTCCCTGCACAGTATGTAGATTGTCATCTCTGTCAGTGGGCCCATGATAACGAGAATCCCAGCGTAGCCCGATGCCACTGACCTTAGCAAGTCAGTGACAAAGTTCATTGTGATCTCTTCCCATGCCTGTGGGGGTGACCCAAAGGGCATGTTGATCTAGTACCTGGCGGGGCAAGCCACGTTGTTTCGGTGGCATACTTCATACCTGCCGACATAGTTACCTTCATACGAGTCCATTGCTGGGCAGTGGAAATTCCCAGATTCCGGCTCAGCAGTCTTAAGATCTGCAAAATGACTGGACTCAGGGTTGTGATGTAATAGACTTATTACTTTTCCAGGTACAGAGTCGACCACAGGAATGTATATACTCCCTTGATAAGTCAAAGCCCCAGGTACAATATTCCCTTCATTCTCCTCCCCCAGGGTTTCTACACCATCTGCAATTGGCCTGTCGACTAGCTTCGCCGAGATGTTGGCAGCCAAAGGGTTGTCAGCCTGGGCCATGATAAATACTGGCATGAGATCGTCAGAAAGTTCCACTGAGATGGTTGCTAATGGCCATGCCACAGGCCTTTCGTAGCCGATCTCATAGTCAGGTCTTCTTGATGGGCCATCGTCAGGGTTCATGCCACCTTCCGGGCCCTCGATGGGAAAGTTGTAAGAAGAAAGCGTTTCCGACCACCTGGCTTGTCTTCTGGAGAGCTTTCCGGATGTCAGGAAGTATTCGAGATTCTTGTTGTGGCACCGGATTAAGATCTTGTGATTGGCGCCCGTGAGGTAATGCCAGCACTGTTTTGGTGTTTCCGAGACGACCAGTTGCTCCACATCATAAGTGTCGTAATTCTGTTCGCCTGGAGCACTCATTTAGAAGTAGAAATTGACTGGCCTCAGAGTCCCAAAAACAGCGTACTGATTGGGAATCGCTGCAATCACTAATCCACTCACATCCATTTGGAGAACGATCGGCTTGGCCTAATCAAATTGCTGGATGACAGGTGCCTCGGTAATCGTCCTTTGCAGTTTACCAAATGCCATCTTGGCTTCCTGAGTCCATTCCTATTTGGCTGAGCCTTTAGACTTCTTGCTGTGAGATGCCTCTGATTTCTATTGTAATTCTGTCAGTGGAAGCATCACCTTGGGATATTACCGGATATATCTTGGGTAGAAGTTCACTACTCCGAGGACCAACTGAACATCTCTAACTTCATCCAGTATTGGCCAGTCCTCAATTGTGGAGATCTGCTCCAATTCCATGCCGACTCCATCGAGAGTGATAACAAACCCCCAATCAGCTGACATCAGAGACTCCGAATTGGCACCTCTCGGCCTTGCAATAGTGACCTATTTGCAATACTCGCTGCAGCAATTGGCGCACATGCTCCTCATGCTGGTACTTGTTGGCCAAATAGAAGAGAATGTTGTCAGTGTAGCATACTGTGAAGCCATGAGTGTATGGCCGTAGGAAATCATTCAGGTGAAACTGAAAAGTAGCTGGTGTGATTGTTAGACCGAATGGCATGACCTGGTAATTGAATAGTCCAGAAAGGATTCAAAAAACAGTTTTGTATTCATTGCCTTTCTTGTTCTGGATATGGTTATAGGCACTACGGAAGTCCAGCTTCATACATAACCTGGCCTCGTGCACACAGTCAATCAATTCCCAGATACACAGAATGGGATACAAATTCTTCATCATCAACTTGTTTAGCGCATGATAGTTGACACAAAGTCTTAGTCCTCCATCATTCTTTTTGGCCAAGAGGATTGGCGATGATGATTGCTGAATAAACCCGTTGGCTAGATTTGCATCAATGCAAGCATTCAACATCCTCAACTCGAATTCCGATAGATTTCAAATCTTCCCCTATGGCAGGTTATAGCCCGGTACCAAGTCAATAGCATGGTCGGTTGACTGATGCAGGGGAAGTGTCTCCGCCTTTGGTTTGCAGAAAATGTCCAAAAATTCTCCATATATAGCAGGGATATATTCTCCATTGTCTGTAAGCAACATCTTTGTGATTGGGCCGGCTGCATCTTCAAATGTTAGTTCTCACTTCTTGCTAGATATGGAGTGGTAAGGAGGAATATCCAGGATTCTAGATTTTCAATGGTTCACCCATGGAAGAGCCAAACCCTGCCGTCCACTGGTACTCCTGTCCTGTATTCGGCGTGCTGGTCGCAGTCATTGAAGGTTCCCCAGCAGACTCTCCGCTGGTGCTACTACCACCACTGCTCCCTGCTCGCCTGTCCAGCGCTCGGGGCCTATGTCACTCACCATTGGTGATGCCTCCCATAGTTGCTTCCAGCAGCCCTGTACAATCCCCACCTCTTAGGAAGAATATTCTGATGACCTGCTAAGTGGCCAGTAGATCGTTGAAGGCAGTTGGTCTAAGTATTTGAATATCTGCAAGATGGCTGCCTCTTTCAGAACACGCCTCCACCCTAGCTGTAGATCATGGTACATTGCCTGGGCTTTTCTGATGGTCTACCAGGTCCACTGCCATCTTTTCCGCTCCCCTTGGTGTTTGCAGAGCCAAACGCCAACTATGTTGCCTATCAACATCAGGATTTCTGGACTGGAATCAAGGCAATCCAGAAACCAAGTCGTAAGCCCACATGGTCACAACTTGCACCTCCAATTTGTGAACCAGGGATAACGCCACTGTATACTGAACCTTGAATGCAATGTTTTGACTCTCTCTTTTGGAGCGATTGCTTGGCCATTGAGGCCTAGTGTCATGACATATGCTGGTTTGTCCGCCAGACCTGGCAGTCTTGGCAGTCTTGGCGCCATTATGGTGCGTGTTGTGCTGCAATCGATGAGTGCTCCCATGCATTGCATTTCCCCACTTCGATCTTCTATCAAAACATTGTGAACAATATGGGACGTGTCTGGTCTGGAGGTGCTGTATAAGTTCAGCCATGATATGAGAGCTTTTGAGCTCTCCAACACCACCATTAACTTCAAAGGGATCCGATGCAGTTGTATGCCATCCATTGTTGCCATCACACCCTGCGTTACCAGCATGACTAAGCCCAATTCCACCTTGTCGAACCTCTTCCGTCGGGCCAGATGCCGAAAGAGGCCTACACGTCATTGGGCGGGTGATTGTTGAAAGACTTCTCTCATTCGACTTGGTGTCCTGCTGCCCTGATTAGAGCTGGTGTCTGGTTCTGCCGTTGTGGTGGGTTACCTCCTTGTGATTATCTAAGGCAGAAGCTCGGATTGTGGTTTGGAGATCTGCATTGTATGCATTTCGCAGTGGAATGTCAGTTTTCGATAATTTCCGTTGAAACCCTTGGTGCTGGCGGTAAGCCTGACATTTATCCTCCACCTCCTCATTTGCCTTGTTTGTTTGATTCCAATTGGCCAGATTAGCCACCAGTTGTGTCAGCTGGTTGAGAGATTGAGAGCTTTCTGCCTCGTTTGACCCCTTTGGAAGACGAATCTGCACTCTGTTTCTGCTGCTGTTGTTGTTGCTGCTGTTGTTCCGGCTGCCGGTGTTGCTGCTGCTGTGGCTTCGTGTTTTCAACATGAGTAACTTCAGACGCCATGGCCTTATCGAAGATAATATCGAAGCTGTCAACTCTGCCACAGGCGGGCGTCATCTGTCCGACTTTGATCTTGAGAGAGTTTAGGAGGCCTGCCAAAGCAATATTATAGAGGTCTTCTTCGTGCTTCTGTGGATAAGACCCAGCCTGTCTTCAATTAGCTTTCAAACAATTCCCATAGGCTCTGACTGATTCTTGTTGAAGTCGTTTGTATTCCTGCATCAGCCTGATCACCGCCATGCGACGTCGATCATTATCCTGATCTACTGTGGCTATCTCCTGGGAAATGAGTTCAAAGTACTTTGTGCATGGGTTGGAATCCACAGATATGTCGCAGGCCCATTTGGAATGGTATGGCATTGCCGTCTGTTGGAGTGTTGCGTTTTGGTCATTGCTACAGGTGTGCAGAAGGGAGATCACATAATTGATGTGATCAGGTCCACTGGGTGGGAATAGATGCCTGTGGGAGTTGAAATTTGAGTATAATTCGTTGATAATTCAGTCCAGCTCATTCCCACTGCCACGGTACCATACGACGTCGACCATCTTGCAGAAATCTGTTCCTGGGCCTGTGGTACTTTGTTGTGCTCAGTTGGTGCATTTGGCCGCCCATCGTTCCTGTTTGGCAGCCATATGTTCCTCTTTGGCCATCATCCTCTGCGAATTGAGCCTGTGGTTGGCTATCCACTGCACTTGATATTCGAGCAGCAATTCCATTAGCAACCTGTCTTGAGTAGCCATGTCTAGACAATTCTCATTAGTCATGTGGGAACTGAGATCACCAATATCATTATCAATCGGTCTGACTTCGTCTCCTTCACCTCCTAGGTCACTGTCAAGGTCATTGTTAAGGTCAATATTGAGGTCCATGTCAAGGTCATTGTCAAGGTCAGTATTGAGGTCATTGTCAAGGTTATTGTTGAGGTCATTGTGGAGTTCATTGTCGTGGTCATTGTCGAGATCATTGACGAGATCATTGATGAGGTCTTTGTCAAGGTCATCAATGAAGTTATTGCTGAGGTAATTGACGAGTTCATTGTCAAGGTCGTTGTCATTTCCAATCCTCGCCTGAGGTAACACTGTGGGAGTAGTGTATTTGGCTGTCGAGGCCGCTGCCTGCCGAGTGTGATCACTATCATGGATGTCAGGGACATGCAATTGAGTTCAGGTAAACTACTTTGGAGGAATGTGTTATGATAAAACACGTTATTGTGTGGTGACACATCAACGGTGGTCCATTGTGAGATCCTGTGAGTGAAATATATCGAATCGAATCAGAGTGTACATGGTGTAATGGTGTATATCCGTATATGGCTGTGTATGAGAGTAGATGGGAAGCTACGGTTGCGCATGTGGATGTGGTAATATAATAGAGTAGTAGATATGTAAGAATATGGCTGGCGATTACAGAGAGATCGCAAGTCGTCTATATGAGGTTGCAGTTACCTGGCCCTGGACACCTCTTGTGCCATCGGCGAGAAAATCATCATGACTGCCATTACTGAAGCCGTTGTATGGTGGTGGAGGTTTGAGTAGTCGAATGTGTACCACTATATGGGAAGGCATGTCTGTGGGTATCGACACTGGAGACGCTTCTCTGTGTCAATGTTGACTTCGGCTCGACGCACAAAGTGGAAGTGTTGATCGTCGTTTCCCTTTTCAATGCAAAGGCTCGTTGCCAGTTGCTCAGTGGCAGATGCTCATGTAGTCGAGTATGTGTTGGTGTCAGTGTCAAAATTGTAGACGCTTCACTGCAGCAATGTTGACTTCAGCTGGATATATCCAGTAGAAGATTGTCGTTTCCCTTTTAAACACAAGTGCTCATAACGTGTTGTATTATAGTAGATATGTACATAAATATGCACAGGTGTGTCTGCATCGGTACAGAAATTTGAGATACATCTCTGTGGTGACGTGGACATCGGCCTCACCTAGCCCTAGCAAACACATTCCCGTGGATCGTGGATCCCTGTATGCAACCTCCCAGGTGGAGGAATGGGGTTGTCATCATTGAAGGATTGGTGTCTAAGGTACACACTGTACAGCTACTAACCAAGCTTCCTCGTCCTCACAGTAGTGGAGTCCACAGACATTGTCAATTCATGGCCCCAATTGCCACTGCCGGTCTCTCAAGGCTGACACAAATCACATACCCAGCACAATGTAGCGAACCAACCGCTGTGCTGCCTGTGGCTTTCATGTGTCTGCCAACATCACCTAAGTATCAGTGGTCCATTACCCGCCCACTTCTCATAGACTATCCAAACACCATATACCATACTAAATGTTTATCTGCTTGGCTGGCCCCCAGTTGACCGATTACGAAATTGCTTCGAACACATCCCGATGATGCTGATGCCAACCCGATCTGATGCTGCACTGCTCCGAAATTGCACACCTTACTCATCCTAAAAGTGTCCTGTCAACGGGTCGTTCGGTTGCCATAATCTTGCATACCAGTGGAACTCATCATGGCAGCCATCACAGCCATTGCAGTTCTCTAAGCTGTAGAGTGTGAGACTTCGTTGGGTGGAGGCACTGTTTGGACAGTAGAATGGTCGTCCTGAGGCTGCAGAGTGTCCTGATCCTGCACGTATTGGCCATGCATCTGGCACCCTGCGGCCTCGCTCATAAGATAGTTCGCTATTTGACTGGTATCTCTTACTGATAGTCGTTGACAATGGTGTCCGGATTGTGGTTGCACCCGTGCACATACCCAGTTGTGATGAACCTGTCGAGATGATTGCTTGATCGGGTCTAAGTCTATGATGCCATGTAGCCTAAATAGTAGCTGCCAGCCCTAACCCACAGCAATGTGATGACGTACTCTACAAAGACTTGGTCTAAATGAATATAGTCATATGTGCCTTGGTAGTATACTTAATTTTTCAGTTAGTGAATGCGTTTCACTGATGAGGGAATACAAGTGTACCCCTATTTGCAGAAGAATTTGAAATACAACACAACTGCCTGAAACATAGAGTGTATACGGCAATTTACGGTCAATATTGCTTCCATCTTCCCTAAGCAAACTACCAGAGATCAAATACAAATGGCTAGTACTTGTTGCGGTACAGTAAACCTGTGATCTTCTTTTGGCCAGGTAATACTTGTTAGCACCTGTATAGACTTGGCACTTCTGGAGGATGAAATTACCAATAACAATAATCTTGGCCAAAAAGAACCCACTGCCGTCAGTGATCATAGCCTGAGCGATGCTCCAGATAACAATCTGAGTGGAGCTGTACCTGTCCCTGAGTGCGAGTCAATCATACTATCCACAATCTTGGCTATGAGAAAGGTGATAGAGGAACAGCAAGAGATACTCAACCATACAATTCTACAGAATACTGAACTCCTCATGCAGAATGCAGAACTAATGAAAGTGAACTGGGCATTCTGCAGAACATCTGTTTGATCAGAATATTGAATATGAAAATATTTGGTATGACTCATCCAGATCAGTACTGCAGTGGAGTAAATCCTCTCAATAACTTCCTCAATAAGTTACTGTGTACCTTTAAATCCTATACACACCTACTTTCCAATTGAAATAACGACAAAGTTAAATATATATGGTGCCAACCCAACAGATGGATCAACCATCTGGATACTGTACATGAATAGAACCTGATGACTGATTCATTGAAGTGGCTTCAAGATATACAGAGAAACTCAATTTTCTATTAGGATGACTTGATGGCATTCCTAGAAGCAATGCAGATGGTGTCTGGCTATTAGGACTGGAAACTAAATGTGGGAAAAATGTGCAAGACTGACTTCATGCACTGAATAAATGAACTAGTAAGATTCTATGCAAATTGAATGGAAGCAAATTAGTGGGTAGTGGGATGGCTCCTACACCACAACAAGAACCTGCACAATATTGCTTGAAGTAGACTCTTACCCTGACTCAAGTCCAGGATGAAGGTGATATCCCCAGTAAACAGAAAACTCAACCACTCTGAATAGCTTATCAATTGTGCAACAGTTTCAGAATTCAAACTGCATGGCAAATAGCAATAACAGTAATTGCCACATCCACTGCAAAGGAAGTCATCAGAACCATCTCAACAAGGTGGCAAAAAATGAGATATCCAGCTATCCATATCTAAGCTGGCCTAAACATAGAAGCCCGACAATTCATATTTGGATAAAGATGAGAAATGATGTTCCACACAGTTGGCAGTTGGAAGGAAAAAGTATATGCTGCAAAGCTCCAAAACACATAACTTTTTGACATCTGAGATACACCTGCGCCAACCTTCACAATAATCTCTGTTCTTCCAGAGACAGCAAACTAATTGCACTTCAGTACAGCTTCCACAGTCAACAACCAAAAAACTAGACTCCCTCTCATGGTATCTGGCTTGGTGAGAGAGGTTGGACAAACCTGATCAAGAATTGCAATTATTGAGTTTGAGGGTATGGATGGGAAAATTGGATGAAATTCAACTACAATTCATTTCACTAAAGCCAGGAGTAGTCTTGGGGTATCCAAAATCTCTCTTGTCAACACAGTAATGTTGCGGAACAGCAAGACTTCATTCATGACATATTGTCCATAAAGTTCAGATATCAGCTTACCATGGAGTGTCACATTGAATATGATCACTGCTTGATTGTGGCATGGCAAGCATGTTCAAGGCTCCAGAACATCCCGATAGACTCAGACTACTCTACGAAGCAGAGCACATTGCAACATACTGTCTTGAGAGTAGAACTATGAGGCCCAACCTGTGAGTAGTAATACCATGATGACCGACCAGTATATAAAACATTCAGCACTCAGCTACTGACTGGAGTTGCTGGTCAGTACAATAAGGGCATGCTATCTAGTACTACAATTACTATAGTAGAAGACCAGTATGTCTGAGATCAATTTGGCTACTGATCAATTAACATCTCTACGAACCCAAAGGGGGTAAGGTCAGGCTTGCAGAGCTGGTATGAAAATGCAGTGGTATGAGGGTCAGCATGACAAAAGTACAGACATAGGCTGCCAGATATTGGTAGAAGAATGTCAGTAATCAACTCAATATTGAATACCCAGGGGATGGAGAAAGAATATCATGGGAGAGTGGTGATGACAGCCTCACTCCCACCATTGAAATAGTTACACCACCTGCATGTAACAATCTGTTAGCTGGTGACAAGACCATCAAGTTATTCACACAAACCACTAGGGAATGCTGTGTACTATTGTGAGTGACTGTGGAGGGTACCATATGTGAAGATGCAGACGAGTTTGAGATATTCAACCCAAGCACTGACGGAGCCAGCAGGGTGCAGGGGCTCTAGTCATGGCTGATCAATATCAAATGTTCCCTGAATGACAGCTAGCTGCTCACCAAGTCACGATGTGATGTTGCTGGACTAATGTTGAGTGGCTTGCTAATCTGCAGACTGCTGGATTTACAATTAACCAGTTATTCTTCGGCATCTCCATTCCACAGTTCATGTTGCAGATATGTTCTAATACACCAATGCTGGAACAGGTACTACACCTATGGATAATGGATATCATATCCCCAGGAGATACAAGTACTATGTGGACATTTTCAGCAAACATAGGGCAGAGACTATCACACTGCACCAGCCAGTTGACTTCACAATTGATTTGGATTGAGGCTTCAATTTACCATATGGTCAAATCTACAACCTTGCCAGTATTACAATGTATTTTAGTCACAGCAAACCTCCCAGATTGCATCGGAACAGGTGCAGTACAAACTTTGAACTGCCCAATATGCGGGTGAATGAAATATTTGAAGGGAATTCTGACTGGGCTTAGGAATTACGTGGATATCTCAAAACTGGTATGATAACACCATAGGATTGATTGTCATAAGCATGGGGACACATCCAAATGCTAGAAAGCATGTACCCAGCACAAGGGACTGTCACCTGACAAATACAGGGATTCCATAAACATTCTGAGGGATGCCTGAGAGCTGCCAGGAGTATCCAAAATGCAGTGAATGTATGCTAGTATGGATAACTCTCCATCGGAATTATGATACATGTATTATTGGTTATTATCGTCTTCAACTTTATACTCTACTAGCAACAATTATCCTTGAAATTTCATTTTTTGCAATGTTACATTAAGGAACCAACAAAAAAGATGACAGATTCACCAATGCCACCCAGGTATACCGACACAATAATGTAATGAAATGATTGTATAACATCAATCAAAGCTGGAGTCACAAGTCAAAGGATTAATCTCTCAACTTGTGAGGGCAGATAACAGCAGAAACATACATTCCATTAACAGCTAAAGGAATCTGAAGGCACTCCATGGATTTGCAGAAAAAATACCTTTGGCAATTGCATTAGCAAAGAGTATGTCAGTCACTGGGAGCCTCAAGGAGTATGTGAGAGACGGCAGAGTGTCAACTTACCAGTGTCAACTTCTGGTGAGAATCAGGCCATGGGAGGGCATTCCAACTGGTTTTTGGAGTAACTTGAATCACAGTTGACTGGAATGGATGCACCATGGAAGTAATTGTGGAATGATTTGGAGTATGCCAAAGTGCCGGAGATAACTTTGGGAGTACCTGGGACCATTGCCCAACAAATGCAGGAGTCCCAAACACTCTCTCAAAGACAACTGGGTCCTTGTGGATATTCAGTTGCAGGACTGCAGGCTTATGTGACAGTTTCTAGATGTACACACCCAATGGATTACCCTTTACAGCAAATATGATACATTGATTATTGGTCATTATCCACTTCTAAATTATAACATACTAACTGACATCTTCTTCAACAATCTACTGTTTGTATCACTACTTCACATAATTAAAGCAAAAGGCAAGCAACTCACAGCTAAAGCAGGTATACCAAAACATTTACCTGACTGAACAACAGAATCATATCAATGGAATATAGTGTTGATATCATTTAGTACATCTCCTGTCTCAACAGTGCTGAGGTATGCAGGAACACACAAGTTTGCAACGAGGTAATGGCACTGGAGGCACTGGTTGCATAGGCTGACGATTTGTAACAGAAAAGGGGGTGAAATTGAAAGTTAGTGTTGTTTGGCTCAATTTGTGATATCTAACAAAGGTTGCAATGAGATGTTTGCAAGCTGCAAATCAAAATGGAGTTTGAGAGGCAATTTGATGTATTTGAGTGAAACAGAAGAGCACTAAATGGAAAAAGAAGTGGAAGATGGCATGCCCAGTGTGGAAATCAGGAAGTACAGAAAGTGATGGAAAGAAGTGGATTGAAATCGGGAACCTTCAATCCAGCCTGAGGAGTGGTAATAGTGATTGAGGAGAGTGTCTCACATCAGTAGAGATTTTATACTAGCAGAGAAGTACCAAATGTGGCCATATGAAGTGTACAATGGTATTGTGGACAACCAAACTGGTCCAAGGAGCACCGATGGGGAGTGAGGTGCATCTGTCTCAGCAGAGCGGTGCCTATTCTTGCGGATCAGCACTCAAAGCCAGATTATGCATTGCAGAGTATGATACTAGAGTGCATAACCAGTGAGTGGAGTATTGACAGTGGCTGGGGAGAACCTATCCCAGTGGAGGAGGATCAAAGCAGGGTATGGAAAGTAGCATGAAATTGAGCAGCACCAATCCAAGGCAAGGAGCAATGATGGGAATTGAGGAGTGTCTATCACAGCAGAGAAGTACCTATACTTGCAGAGGAGCCCAAAATGGGGTGGCAACAACAGCAGAATAAATTGAAGGTGGGCCTATATATGCTAACAGGAATGGATGGAGATTGAGGAACAGTTATCCCAGCAGAGGAGTATGCATAGTTGTGGAGGAGTGCCAAAGGGAGGAGGGGAATAGAGTGCATAACGAAATAGATGAGTGCCACTCCAGGCTGATGTGTACTGATGGGAATTGCAGAGCGCCCATCATAGCAGAAAACTGCTCAAGGGGGGTTATAAAGTGGGCCAGCAATGTCTAAGTGATGAGTGCAATGGCTTCCAAAGTAAAATTTACCCTGTTAAAGGGCAAAATTTGTATTCATATTCATCTTGAGAAAACATAACTATAAGATTCTTTGCAGTGGCATATTCAAACAGCATGCAGTGAATAGATATAGCAGCAAGCACTAACATATGAACAGTGAGTGGTTGGAGAAACCGGAATGTAGTAGACAGGTGCTCCAAGTGATGGGTGGTGTGAAAAAACTGATCGTAAATTAAATCCAGCATTTCCTTTTAGGTCAACTATGATTTGAAATCATCTAGAAACATTCCGAGGTTACCATCATACACAGGGCATCTTAACCTTGATTTACTTCTCAGTCTCAGAGAGTAAATTGAACTTGTAACCAAGAACCCCAGTTCAACAAGCACCATCTCCAAATCATCCTTGAATTATTCCAATTCTCAGTTTCAACTTTGTAAATGTTGGGGTACAGTGAATAACATATGTCTGACAGAGATGTATTCCACAGAATTCAACACTTACAGATTCTCATGTTTCCAGACCTATATTAAGGAATAGACCACCAGGAAATTGAAAAAGGGAGAGTGTACCAACAGGAGTACCTGCGAATGTGTACTGAAGATCCTGAGCTTCAATTGCTAGTATCCAAGATGTACCTCCAATTCATATCTTCTCATCTGAAATTAATGGCCACGGAGTCTTCATCAACACAATAGCCTGGATAAACCTCATTGTTACCTCAAACAGAGCCTCTTGGGGTTTGGAATCATTGTCATCTCCACAGGCATTAGGTTGTTGAAAATTCTGGTCTGCACTAGACTTGGATAGCAGGAGTGCCTGGGTGGATTCATGGTCGGACTCGAAAGATATATTGAGAGCTGGCTTTTGGTATTTGAGCAATGGGGGTGTCAGTGCCCCAGCTAGATTTCGAGAATTTGGAAGTGGAGGGCATATAACTATACCAGTTTTGGCATGACTCCATTTCTTTGGCATTGGTACCTTTCAAGTTCATAATGTCATGTGTGGGTACTCCTGGCTTAGATGTAGGACATCCTGTTGCCGAATCAAATAATGTTCCACATTATTGGAAGATGAGGTATAACAATGACTGTAGTCACCTTCACCGGTCCTGATCTTCATCATCCTGCTTCAATGCAATAAATTCCTGACCATCAGTCATCTCCAACAAAATACTCAAAGGTAGGATTGGAAGCCAAACATTTCAATAACAATTTACATTACCCATACTCTTGAATATAAGTGTGTATTAAAGGTGTGCTACATGATTCTTCTGTCAATTGTAAATTCTTGACTGGCTGGCCATAGGTTTCATTTGAATAAAGTGATGATAGAAGTGGGGGATAACAGAGCAATAAGTATATAGGGGAAAATATAGTATAATACTATGCAGTGAAATGGAAGAACTGGAAGATAGGGCAAGGAAGCAGCACTGGATTGGGGTGTATGCAATTTGAGGTGAGTCTTGAAAGTGTTCAGGAGAGATGATTTTGCACTTCAAATTTACATCAAGGATGGAAGTCCTTTTTGGTGACTTAAGATCTTTCAGGGGCACCGGAATAGACAATTCCTAATCTTCACTACCGAATGATTGCACTCCTATTCGCAATTCCATGGATTCAACAACTGCAGCGTAGTTTCTGCTGGCAGAGCTAGAGTTGAACCAGACACACCTGAACTTGATGCAACTGAAGAACCAGTGACATTAGCAAGATGGTAACAATAACTAACTCCTGGGGCTGGCCAAAAGAAGCACTGAGAACCTGAATGAGAGCAAGTGCCTCTCCCCAAGATATAACACCTCAAATGGTAGTAATTATACATGTAGTTTGAATATTTGAGCTGACTGCTTGGTATAGAATTGTTACTACATTGAGATTCTGCAGAACTTGATAGATTTTGGACCATGAGAGTGATGGATGGGTTAAATGGTTTCAAACCAAATGTGATATTGATAGTAGAGAATTACGAATCTCCATATATAGTGTATATGTCAAAAGGACACACCAAGCATGATACTATGCTGTTGAATTAGAATGTTACAGCTATGTTAGTATTCATTAAGGACATGTCATGGGCTTAACATTACTGTGAAGTGTTCTTCTGGATTGAATGGACAGTACACCATTATAAAGAAATTGCAGTGAATGAAGGAGGGACAGAATTTCAGTACAAAGGAGAGATACAAGCATAGACAAACAGGAGTCAATGAACAGTTATTATTCAGAGCAATTCTCATTATTTCAAGCTCATGTCAATGCCAAGATTGGTAGCAAATGGATCATGAATACTCGCTCACATTCAGAATATTGTATCTATTATATACTAAGTCACACCTGGGTATATTGCCAATGCATGATGAGTCTTACTTCTACAATGTTGACCAAAAATCATTGTTGGGGTTGAATGCTGCATATGATGGTATAAATCAATTGTGAGACATTATCTGACAATGGATAAAGTAATGATTACACACAGTTCTGCGACATTTAGGTCCACTGAGGCTTGAATTGTTATGTAGGATTTGATGCAATGGGTGGAATTGCAGCCTTGTCTTACTTTGACAGTGAATTGCACTTTTTGAAGTGGTCATTTCTTAAGTCAAGCCTTCAAGAAATCATGATCTTTATTAAACCTTGCGCTGTGTAATTTTGTGGTGACATGACATGTCAGTTGAAGTGGTGTCTGGAAATCAACCCTTATAGAATATGCTGTATGCAGGCATTACAGGTAATCCTACAGAGTGACTGAATAGACTCTTTTGGTCCAGATTCTATTTCTTTGAACTCACTCAATGGAAATCACATCATATGATATATCCTAAGGTATCTATTACACTAGCCAAAATATAAATTTAGTCAGAATCCAGTTTGCTATGCAGTAAACGAATGTGAGCTTAGAAGTATTTCAGTAAGTGTTGTATGTGGAGTGAGCAGAAGTTGCTGGTCATCTGCAGAGTCACTTAGTAGAATCAATCTTGTGAAATTCTCTCCCACATGCCAAAGTATATTTGATGGAATCCAGATAGCAACTGCAATATTAGTATCCTGACCTGGTGTTCCGAACATACCGCTGTGTGAACATCGAGTTCAATGAGGTTACCAATCGGCCAGAGCTGTGCATGAATGATTTGATGTGCAGTGGCTTCCTTCAATTAATAGTCAGCTGTTATAGAGCTTGACAGGCAACGCATCTTAGCAATGGTTTCCTCATATGGATCAAGTATAGATTTCCATATTGCCAAAGGCCAGGGGGGATTAGCCAGCCAAATCTCAATGTGTAATAACTTAGTTAATGACAATCAGTGTAATTTGCCTCCACTGATTGAAAAGCTTAAAATGTCAAAAAAGACTACTACAAAGGACTAATAAGAAAATTTCTAATTGCACTTCCGATTGGGTGCGCTTGATTTGGTGGCTGCTTTATTACTATGAGGCATTTGTTAACTGGAATACCAATTCAATAAGTAATCATGGCATGTCAAAGTTGGCATTATACAAATGTAATAACAGCATGCTTGACTGGATTGTACGTTGTAAGTTTTTCTGAACTTTAATCCTAAGCTAGGAAATACCCAGCACTCCAAGTTTCAGCTGAGCAAAAGATACCAGAGTAATGACTGATTGGCCTGCCCTCTCTGTTGCGGATCTGTACAGTGTCTCAACTTTAATTATATGCCAACCAAAGCTTCAGTATTGATACAAACATATAAACCATGCTTTGATATTCCACTCAGGTACTTATAACTGCCTAGACTGTGTTTATTTCCAATTGATATTTTAGAATGTGCAGTGCTCTATCTGATATAAGGAGATACAAGATATTCGCAGGATTCTCCATTGCATCTGGGACTATTTGATTCAATTTGATTGATTTGTTGCATTTCGTACATAGCTACAGAATGCTAGTGTACTGAGACAATAACATTAACAAATTGTTTGAATCCTTTTACTGTGTCTAATGTCTTAATTTCACCCTAGTGTATTATCACCAGATGTGGAGAGCATGGAACTCCAAATTGTAGGCCCTGGCTTGGGGAAGATTTACCATTTTGAAAATAAACAATCTATTACCCAGCAGGGGATAAATCAGTCAATCAGAGCTTGCAAAAATTGTGTCTCTTCACTCTACACCATTTGACGAGTGAGCCTACAATATCACCAATTCGATAATCCAAATGTGGCTTGTTTTGGATTACGAAACAAGAGCTGATCGATTCAAGTCATTTCAAATTCCTCACTAAATATTACAAACACTCTTATAATTTCTCTCTTCTGAATATGAATTTGAGCAATGACAATTGAAATATCAACGGTTGATATACTTTAGAATGACAGGTAAATGATAATATATACACAGGAGTGCGGTTCCAATAACAAATTTTGACCATGTGTATCAGTTGAAAATGGGCACAGTGAATATTCAAATCAGTGTACCTTGAGTGGAGTATTCTGAATATCAGAAACTCTCGGTCATAGTTTTGAACTGAATTCAACATGTGTTTGTACTCTATTAGCTACTTTATATTATCCCCATAAGACTCCAAAATAAAGGAAGTCCTCTATATTGTAATGTTCAGTCAACTCATTTGGCCATGCAGGATGCTCATTTGGTATACTCCACAGTGTTGGTGGAGATCTCTATCTCAGTAGTCATGCACACTCATCAGCAAAATGTATTTTTTTCACCGGGAGCCTCTGGGAGTGCTTGATGGGTGTTGGACCAGAATCTCATGGTGATCAAATCCCAGAGTTCACTGGGCCAATGCAGTGGCCTTCAGATGCACCAGGGAGTACAGGCGACAAGTCTGCAGGATCATAGGAGGTCTGGTGACTCCCAGGGGAGCTCCTGGGAGCACTAGTGAGAAGGCTAGGTGTACTGGAGAATGCAGGCAACAAGCCAGGGAGCATCTCGAATTGTGGTAGAGCAGTCCAGGACAAATATCATTCTCATTAGGATCGCTTCTAGTGCACCTGGAAATTGTAGTTACTACTTATCGTTCAATGATTTTTAAAACTCATGTATTCAGTTTCTATTGTCATCTATGTATCTGTAAATGAATCCAGCAATCCATCTACACACAGTATAACTCGACTGGCTGCAGCCCATGAGTGATAGCAATTTGAGTTGTGCTGGAAGATGTCAATCATGTGAAGTCAGAGATACATGTTGATATGGTTAGTGTCTGAATTTGGAGGTGCATATGTAGGCCATTATCAAGTGAGTTTGGAGATGCACTTGGAGGCAATGATGAAGCGAGTCTGGAGATGCATGTGGAGGCCATGATCTTGCGAACTTGGAGGCCATGATGGACTGAGTGTGGACATTCACTTGGAGGCAATAATCGTGTGAGATTGGAGCAGTACCTGGAGGTGGTTGATCCGGAGGCGGTCGATGGGAGGAACACCGGGTGTTGAGAATCAATCCATCGGTTAGTCAACTTGGAACAGTGCCAATTAGACAAGGCGACTTTAAATTTGAGCTCTCATGGACAGCAGACTGGTGGAGGTCGATCTCAAGCGAGGCACACTGGAAGCTGAAGCGACGTTCTGTGGCAAACATGCACACTTGACACTGAACGGATGTCAGACCATCTTCGGTGGATGCTGTTCTTGGTGTATGTTATACCTGGTGTATACTGTACCTGGTGTGAACTTATGGTCATGGCATGGCCAGATACTGAGAGACAACTTAACATTGTATTCTGCAAAAATGGTAGAGTTGTGGACAGGAAAGAGACATGATGGATAAAGATGGGAACAATAGGAAGGATATGAGTGGATATGAGAAATCAGGGGTACAACTTGCATGATTGAGTTTTGGAGATCTTGTCTCAGTGCTCATACATTCCAGATTGGGAGTTGTACTTGCTGATTTGGAAATGGTATATCACCTCCCAAACAAAATTGTCTTAAGTCCCTGCTTGTTACGATAATTTCCCCCATCTGCTCTCATCTCCCTCTTGCCTATCCTCAACTCTACAATCACCTAAGAATACCAAGCTAAGTAATCCCTCTCAATCTTTCCATGTCATGATTATGAGTTAACACTGAGTACAGCATACCACAAGTTCAGCATACACCGAGTACAGCATTCACTGCATCAGCAAAATGTATTTTTGTCCCTGGAAGACTCCAGGAGTGTCTGAGAGGATGTGGAGTGTAAACTTAGAAGCGTCAATTTCAGGAGAGTATCAGACCCTAGGAGGGCATTCTGGCCGGCCTTTAGAGTAACTGGGATCTCCGATGAGTTGTACAGGAGTAACTGGGAGTGATTGTGATAAGTTTGGGAACACGTCGGAGCGCTGGAGAGAGCTTTGGGTGCTCCTGGAAGTGTCGCTGAACCAATGCGGAAATCACAAACATACCTTGAGAGATGCCTTGGTTTGTATAGATATTTATTAGGAGCACTGCAGGCGCTATATGAGACTCTCTGGATGTCCACAAGCAATCGATTTCCCTCAACGGCGAAAATGATGCATAGATCATTGTTCATTCTCAATTCTGAATCATACTAGCTACCATCTTCTTCAACACTGTATTTATTGCCTCACTACATTATGGCACCAAAGAAAAAGGCAAGTGATTCAAACATAAACGCAGGTACACCAAAACAATAACCCGACTAAACAGTCAAATGATATCAATCAAACATGGTGTCGATGTCATCCACTACTTCTCCCATCTCATCAGGGCCAACGAAAGCAGGACCACATAATTCATCAACGGTGCAAAGAAGCTGGAGGCGCTCCTTGTATTTGCTGATTATTCGTACCTGGCAAATGGCTGAAATTGAATTCTAATGTCGTTTGGCTCGATTTTTGATATCTAACAAAGGTGTAATGCGATGTTAGCTAGCTGCGAATCTAAATTGGGGGGTGAAAGGCAATATGATATAGTCGGATGAAAAAGGGGACCAGGTACCAAGGACAAGAGGAGCGCCAGATGGGAAGTGCTGTGTTGCAGGAGCGCGGAATGAAAAAGAAGAGTGCCAAATCTAGGCTGCGGAGCGCCGATGAGGATTGACGAGCGTCCAAACTAGCGGCAGAGCGCCGAAACAGGGGGGGGGTCCGGTGTGAGTAATGAAATGAAGGAGCGCCAATCCTGGCAGAGGAGCACCGATCGTGATTGAGGAGTGCTCTCCCAGCGGAGGAGCGCAGAAAAGGGGGAGGGTGGGTATGGAGTTGGCATCCAATATAGGAGCGACAACCCAGACCGAGGAGCGCCAGTGGGAATTGGGGACCCTCCCATCCCAGGCTGAGGAGCACAGAAATAAGGGTATATAATGCAGAATGAAATCGAGGAGCGCTAAATCAAGAAAGAGGGGATTATGGAGTGCCAATCGCAGCAGAGGAGCACCGAAAAAGGAGGAATTGACTGCAGAAGGATGTAGAAGAGAGTGAATCTAGGCTGAGGAGCGCCAACAGGGATTGAGGAGCGCCTATCCTGGCAGAGTGGCGGCGCATGGTGGTGGGAGGGGGGGGGGGGGGTTCGAGGCGGCCCACTAATGTGTGATTGATGAGTGCAGTGGCTTTCGCAGTGAAATTTAT
>Ga0307512_10002560_pt1 | contig 22687 bp, 23 predicted proteins | sample 14_EM_MG_FD_200267 | JGI IMG/M metagenome (GOLD analysis project Ga0307512, IMG submission 200267) | Populus trichocarpa ectomycorrhiza microbial communities from riparian zone in the Pacific Northwest, United States - 14_EM | ecosystem: Host-associated > Plants > Roots > Unclassified | place...
TGTTCTCTGATGACGATTTGATTACCACCCATTGATGTTCTCGACACTCATCCTTACCACTCCGCGCGCTCCCTGCACCGCATGACAACGCACCCCCGCTTGCCTCAGTCCCCGGGTCTATCCCTCCGTTCGGTATTTCTCATCTTCCGAAATCTCCCCGTTCTCGCTTACCGTGTTGATGGTCAGATCGTCTCCATTATCGAGAATACTGACCCTCGTATCTCGTATCTCCCCTCGGTTTGCAACAATACGGGGGCTCTTCCATCCCCATCATGTACGGCTCCGTGGTACGTGGAGCTTTTGTACAGGAACTCGATCCGTTCTTGGATATTGATCCGCATCGTCCACCTATTACAGGCAGGTAGTGAACCTCACTGACGCCACGAGTGGTACCGTGACGTCTACCTTTGGGCCTACCACTGCAGGTGGTAATCTCATCCCTCAACTCTTCCTCGTCCTTCGCGGTACCTCATTCGTCCTCACCACCTCTCCTCTCTCGAATGCTACCGCCAATGTCACCATATTGGCCTCTCCCTCAAACATATTCGTCTCGACGACCTTTAACTCATCTGCCGGCAGTATTTCAACTGTCGGGCTACCGCCTGACCAGGATGTCACCCTCGCGGTAACATATATGCAGTCTCCGGACGGTGAGCCAACGAGGCTTGATATTGATTCGGTATTTGTCCGCAGTCCGGACAGCAGGTGAGTCCAGGTGATTGGTGACATATACTCGAACGTCGTTGACACGTGCCATCGCTTAGACACACGTCCTTGACTTCGGTACCCCTTCCCTCGTCGAGCTCATTGCCATCGTTTATCATCCCTGCCCCTTCCACATCAACTGCTACGTCTCGACCACAGTCTTCGTTAGCTCAACCGAAAGGGACCATTGTTGGAGAGTCCCTCGCGGGATTTTTTGGCCTAGTTCTCATCCTTATCGCCGCATACGTATTGTACAGATGGAGACGCCGAAGACTGTGGTCCGCGGAGGTCGTTGAGATGCGGAGGAGAGATAAGGAGATGATCACGGAGAGCTAGCCATTCATTTTTATTTTTATTTTTGCGGTCTGCATGAGCGAGTGACTGTCTCACCCTGTTCTTGGTCCTTTCGACGTTGTTTCATCTGCATTCACGTACCGATGTATCACGCCGTACCGTAGTGACGCCCTTAACGCTGCCGGCATCTCGGCATCTGACGTAGCCTCGGGCCGCTTCAAGCCGGTTGATTTCTCACTGTTACTGTGCCAAAATGTCACCCCGAGACCGAGAAGCAGACAGAATAGCATCGGCACAGCAAACTTTAGACGGTAAGCAATTAAGTTATCATCTCATTTTGTATTCTCGGGTGCACATCGTTAACGTGGCCCTATCAAAGTTCTCTACGACATGTCCCAGCTTCTTGGTACCCAACTCGACAAGGAGACACTGGCGACATGCATCGGAATGATCGAAAGTGGAGTTAATCCGGAGGCGTTGGCGGTCCGTCTCTGGTTCCTCCTATCAGGCTGAGTCATTGTATATAACCTTCTACTTCAGGCTGTAATCCAAGAACTGAGGAGAGAGGGCGCTGCCATTGCAGCAAGAACCAATGCGGGCGATGGAAGGCAGTCTCGGGCAGGGAGATGATGATTAGTTAAGCATGTGAGGTGTGGCGTGAGAATTTAATGACGATTAGTCATACGTTGCCCTGTCCTTGACTTTGTGTGTTGTCTGACGCTGACTCGCCCTACTCGACCACATATACTCTACACCTCACACCATGTCCGCACCAAGCTCGCCTCGGCTAGTCGACTCCTTCTCGGTTCCAAAAGATGTCCTCAGGGAATTCGAAGAAATGGCCGAGGAGGAGAACGTTGATCCTTTCGCCGAGACAGCCTCAATGCGACAGATCGCCGCTCGTCAGTCCGACTACCACAATCGGCGATTTGCTCGCGTAGCAAACGAAAGCGCGGATGCGTTCTCTCAAAAGGAAGATGGTCAATCCGCGGAGGGCGGGTACAAGGAAGCAATGAGACTGCAGAGACTCGAGAAGGAGGAGCAACGCGTACGCAGGGCCATCGAGGACAAAGAGAAGCGGGAGAAGGAAGAGGAGAAAGAAAAGATGGATCTCGACCGGACACCTCCCGCCGCTGAACTCGAGGCCGCAGAGAAGGAGCTCGCTGCGGCCCAGCCCCAAGAGACGAGACGCAAGCGCCGGTGGGACGTTTCAGAGCCGGCCGAGAAGGAGGAGAAAGTTGGCGGGGAATGGTCTCAAGAGGCTCTCGAGTCCTCGGCACCCAAAAAGCGGCGCTCTCGCTGGGACGCAACACCGGCCGACGTCGCCGACACACCGAAGCGCTCTCGTTGGGATCAAACGCCAGCTGCCTCCGGTCAGGACACGCCTATGGTCCCCATCATCATGAATGCACCAGGTATCATGATGGAGGATAAGCATAATCGCTACCTCAGCGACGAGGAGCTCGATGCAGTCCTTCCAGCGACGGGCTATGCCATCGTATCGCCCCCGCCAGGGTATGCTCCTCTCATCGCTCCGAGGAAACTCATGGCGACGCCTCTCCCAGACGCCGGCGGCTTCCATATCCAAGAGGGCTCCGATGCTGCTGCCGCCGCCGCCGCTGCCGGCCTCGCTCCTGAATTACCCACAGAAATTCCCGGAGTTGGTAACCTTGCGTTCTTCAAGCCCGAGGATGCGCAATACTTTGCCAAGATTCTCAAAGAGGAGGACGAGACGGAGTTGTCGGTCGAGGAGATGAAAGAACGCAAGATCATGCGTTTGCTGCTCAAGATCAAGAACGGCACACCGTCTGTCCGTAAGACTGCATTGCGCCAGATCACGGACAAAGCCCGCGACTTTGGAGCTGGGCCGCTCTTTGATAAAATTCTACCTTTGCTCATGGAGCGGACCCTCGAGGATCAGGAGCGTCATTTACTTGTCAAGGTCATCGACCGAGTCCTCTATAAACTTGACGACCTCGTACGTCCATACGTACACAAGATCCTCGTCGTCATCGAGCCACTCTTGATTGACGAGGATTACTATGCGCGTGTCGAGGGCCGCGAGATCATATCAAATCTCTCGAAAGCAGCCGGTCTTGCCCACATGATCTCGACTATGCGTCCTGATATCGACCATGCCGATGAGTATGTGCGCAATACGACCGCCCGCGCATTCTCCGTGGTCGCATCAGCTCTCGGCATCCCTTCCCTTCTCCCATTCCTTAAAGCCGTCTGCCGCAGCAAAAAATCGTGGCAGGCACGACACACTGGCATTCGTATCGTACAGCAAATCGCGATCATGATGGGTTGCGCGGTACTCCCTCATCTACGGAATTTGGTCGATTGTATCGCCCACGGTTTGTCAGATGAGCAGCAAAAAGTCCGGACCATGACTGCACTGGGCCTTGCCGCCCTCGCAGAAGCTTCCGCTCCTTACGGTATCGAGTCGTTTGACAACGTTCTCAAGCCCCTCTGGTTAGGTATCCGTCTGCACCGTGGCAAAGGCCTTGCGGCGTTCCTCAAGGCTATCGGCTTCATTATTCCCCTCATGGACCCCGAATATGCGTCTTATTACACCAAGGAAGTCACAGTCATCCTCATCCGCGAATTCCAAACGTCCGACGAGGAGATGAAGAAGATCGTGTTGAAGGTCGTCAAGCAGTGCGCTGCGACTGAGGGTGTCACCGCTGCGTACATCAAGCAGGACATCCTCCCAGACTTTTTCAAGTCGTTCTGGGTGCGCCGCATGGCGCTCGACCGGCGCAATTACAAGCAAGTAGTCGAGACGACGGTCGAGCTAGCGCAGAAGGCGGGTGCATCCGAGATCATCGGTCGCGTCGTGAACGAGCTCAAGGACGAGGCGGAGCCGTACCGCAAGATGGTGATGGAGACCATCACAAAGGTCATCGCGTCTCTCGGCGCGTCCGACGTCGACGAAAAGCTCGAGGTTCGCCTCGTCGACGGCATCATCTATTCCTTCCAAGAACAGACGACGGAGGACCAAGTCATGCTCGACGGATTCGGCACCGTCGTCAACGCCCTCGGCATCCGCGTCAAGCCGTATCTCACCCAAATCGTGTCGACGATTCTATGGCGGTTGAACAACAAGAGTGCGAAGGTGCGACAGCAGGCGGCAGACCTCACCACGCGTCTCGCTGTCGTCATCAAGCAGTGTGGCGAGGATCAGTTGCTGAGCAAGCTTGGCTTGGTGTTGTTCGAGCAGTTGGGAGAGGAGTACCCGGATACGCTCGGTAGTATCATCGCGGCTGAGGGTGCAATTGCGAATGTCGTTGGTATGACGCAGATGAACCCTCCAGTGAAGGACCTCCGTGAGTACTTGGCTTTGAATTTCGGAGAAATGTCCATTTCATTAACCCCGTCCACTCTAGTTCCTCGAATGACCCCCATCCTACGTAATCGTCATGAAAAGGTGCAAGAAGCCTCCATTAACTTGATTGGTCGCATTGGTAAGCGCCATGCTCGGTTCCTACTGCAAGTTTCTTTGCTAATCTACTGCTTGCCTTTAGCTGATCGTGGCGCTGAATTTGTGCCAGCCCGCGAGTGGATGCGTATCTGTTTCGAGCTCCTTGATCTCCTCAAGGCACACAAAAAAGGCATTCGGCGTGCAGCCGTCAACTCATTCGGCTACATCGCCAAGAGTCTGGGTCCACAAGACGTGCTTTCAGTCCTGCTTACGAACCTGCGCGTGCAGGAGCGGCAATCCCGCGTCTGCAGCACCGTCGCCATCGCGATCGTCGCGGAGACATGCGGGCCGTTTACCTGTATACCTGCGATCCTGAACGAGTACCGCACGGCAGAGCTGAACGTGCGCACGGGCTGTCTCAAGGCGCTCTCCTTCGTGTTCGAGTACGTCGGGCCGCAGTCGGCTTACTACGTCGACTCGGTCGTGACGATGCTCGAGGACGCGCTGACGGACCGAGACCTGGTACATCGACAGACCGCCAGCACGATCGTCAAGCACCTCGCGCTTGGTGTTGCGGGACTCGGCTGCGAAGACTCGATGATGCACCTTATGAACCTCGTCTGGCCTAACTGCTTTGAGACGTCGCCCCACGTCATCGGTGCCGTCATGGAAGCCATCGAGGGCATGCGCGTCACGCTTGGCCCGGGCGTCCTCCTCTCTTACGTCCTCCAAGGTCTCTTCCACCCGGCGCGCAAGGTCCGCGAGGTAGGCACACCCCATTCATCTATATAGGATATCGCTGATGTTCACGCGCTTGCTTTCGAAAATAGGTCTACTGGCGCATCTACAACGCGCTGTACCTGGGCGCGGCCGACGCGCTCGTTCCCTTCTATCCTGATGTATCGGAGCTCAGCGAGGGCAAGAACGTATATTCAAGGCACCCAATGCAGATGTTTGTGTAGATTCAGTTATGGGGTTTGAAGGGTTCGGGCCTCCGTTTTGTGCGAGAACCTAAATCGGCCGTTTATTGCGCGTTCATGCGTTCATGTGCACTCGTGTCTCAGAAATTTCTTTATGGCAGTCCTGTTATTATTCTGTTCTCTACGAGTACTGTAAAACTTAACACGATTTCATTGCTTGTTCCTCCCGATCTACTCTTCGTGTAACAATGAAATATTAGCGCGCGACAACTTTATGCGCATCTTTCGCGTGCCCAACTCGCTCCGAGCGCACGCTCAGCGGCTCCGAACGATCCTGGCGTCCACGTCCTTTGGCACCCGTCGGCTATTCGCACAGCTCCACAGTTAGACGGGCAATCCGGACTGGATGCGTACACTGGAGGGACAAGAGGTTGATGTCCCCTGTGTTACTCACATGCCAACTTGAATCTATTTGCATCCATACAATTTTTGGTATTCATGGCACACACTATAAGATAAGTAGTTAATTTGAGTGGATGTATCAAGAGGGGACCCAGTAGATTAATGGTCCATGCAATGCTTGACTTGGCCAGCTTGCGTGTTCAGAGCCCATCGAAAGTGTCATGTTGATTTGAGTTAGCTGCCACGTTGGCACCGTGCTCGATGAGGAGCTGGGCCACAACCACATGACCCCGTTCGGACGCTCGATGCAGCGGAGTCTTCCCGTCCTTGCTCTGGGTTGTCGCATCGGCGCCGTGCTCGATGAGGAGCCGGGCCACATCCACATGACCCCGTTCGGACGCCCGATGCAGCGGAGTCGTCCCATCCTTGCTCTGGGCTGCCACATCAGCGCCGTGTTCAATGAGGAGACGGGCCACATCCACATGACCCCATTCGGACGACCGATGCAGCGGAGTCGTCCCGTGCTTGCTTTGGGCTGCCGTGTTGGCGCCATGCTCGATGAGGAGCCGGGCCACATCCGCATGACCCCGTTCGGACGCCCGATGCAGTGGGGTAATCCCGTCTTTGTTCTGGGCCGCGGCGTCGGCGCCGTGCTCGATGAGGAGCTGCGCCACATCGACATCACCCATGAAGGATGCCCGATGCAGCAAAGTCGTCCCGTCCTTGCTCTGGGCTGCCGCGTCGGCGCCATGCTCGATGAGGAGCCGGGCCAGGTCCACGTGACCCTCGGAGGACGCCCGATGCAGTGAGGTCGTCCCGTCCTCGCTCTGGGCGGCCACGTCGGCACCGTGCTCGATGAGAAGCCGGGTCAGATTCGCATCACCCCGGAAGGATGCTCCATGCAGCGGAGTTGTCCCGTCCTTGCTCTGGGCTGCCGTGTCGGCGCCATGGTCGATGAGGAGCCGAGCCACATCCACATGGCCCCCGAAGGACGCCCGATGCAGCGGAGTCGTCCCATCCTTGCCCTGTGCTGCTGCGTCGGCGCCGTGGTCGATGAGGAGCCGGGCCACATCCACATGGCCCCGTTCGGACGCCCGATGCAGCGGGGTCATCCCGTCCTCGCTCTGGGCTACCGTGCCTGCACCGTGTTCGATGAGGAACTGGGCCACATCCACATGACCCCATTCGGACGCCCCATGCAGCGGAGTCGTTCCGTCCTTGCTCTGGGCTGCCGCGTCGGCGCCGTGCTCGATGAGGAGCCTGGCCAGAGCCACATCACCCCGGAAGGATGCCCGATGCAGCGGAGTGGTCCCATCCTTGCTCTGAGCTGTTGCGTTGGCGCCATGCTCGATGAGGAGCCGCGCTAGATCCACATGACCCCATTCAGACGCCCGATGCAGCGGAGTCGTCCCGTCCTTGGTCTGAGCTGCTGTATCGGCGCCATGTTCGAGGAGGAGCCGCGCCAGATCTACATGACCCCGTTTGGACGCTCGATGCAGTGGACTCGTCCCGTCCTTGCCCTGAACTGCCACGTCGGCGCCATGCTCGATGAGGAGCCGGGCCACATCTATATGACCCTCTCGTGAAGTTAGATGCAAAGGCGTTTCGTCCCTAATGAGGCTCCGAGAATTCACATCCTGTGGATGTTCAACGGCGAGGACTTTCACAACGTCATATAGACCACAAAACCCGGCGTAGTGCAACGGGGTTCCATGGAGTCTCAACGGTGCATTTGCCCATTCGTTTCGCTCCCAGACAGGAATAGTTGGGTCGCATATCCAGAGCCAAATCGCAAGATGATGTTTTCTCCGGTCAAACATCTGTGACATGCCTGCTTCTGCATTTTGTGACACACCCCCTAAGCGGGCATGCTCGAACCAGTGTTCTGCAGCGTATCTAGCCAGAGGAAATTTCGGGAGGGTCCGCCTGGTAACGTCTTTGTCAAGGTGTAATAGAATACCGAGACATGCTTTGGCAACGAGGGAGTGAGCGGGTGTCATAGAAACATGGTAGCGGCTGGAAATCATGTCGCGCTTTTCGGCAAAGCGGGCAGAGGTCAAGAACTCCTTGACCGAGAAATGGGAAAATTGTATTACTTGGGAATCTTGGGCGTTGACAAGGGAAAGCAATGTGGAGCATGTTGACAGCGCCGCATCCACTGGATCTTCGAGGCGCCAATCCTCGTAATATTTCGGAATCTGTCCCACATCGAAATCAAATGCGAGGAACTCCGCCAATTCCTCGACTCTGAGAGGGCGAGAAACCACTGCAACGCAATGTAGGAGCCGTCGCGCAAATTCCCAGTTCGTGCCGTTGATCTCGTTCAACGTGCGTTCATATGTCCCATCGAGTGTCGACGGTAATTCGTCTAGGGCACGCCGGATACGCCCAGGGAGGCACCTAGAAAGATACTCTAGCTGGCAATGCACCCATCGGAACCTACGTGTGGATGAGTGTCATGAAGACATCCAATATAAATGCCTTACATCCCGTCTGCTCTTTCTGTGAGAACATCAATCACAAGTTGTTTGTGCACCGATGTCCATCTTCGCATCCTTCTGTCCGTGTTTACGATCGACTTGATGTAGTTCTCAATGTCTTCCATCTGTCCACTCTCGTCGTGTAAAGAAATAGAACAGAAGGTCAAGGTCTCAAGAATATGCTTGATATCGGTCTCGGGTCGGCTGGTGACGCAGATGCGTAGATTTGGGAGTTTTGAGTCGACGAGGTCCTCCAGAAGCCCTAATACTTGGTCGCGGGGGGATGGCAGAGATGTGTTCGGACATTCGTCCAAGGCATCTACGATCAGATAAACGGGAGCCTGTCCTGGAAGATTCAATAAGTCCTTTAAACACCGAATAAGTTCGTCGTTGCTAGGGCTTCGAGCACCATGGTCGTGTGTTGAATAAAATGTGGAAAGGATAGTATAATATGAATAGGATTGATTGCAGAGCTGAAAGAGAGCCGATGAGAGTAGTCCACGAAGGTCCTTCTTTTCTTTCTCCCTGAAGTCGTAGTAGAATATGGCACGTGACGCTAGCCCGGACTTTTGCATGTCCTCGATCCCCTCGATGATTGTGGAACTTGTCACCGGCGTAAGTTATCAAGACGAAATACAGAAGCGATAACGTACCAAAGTACACTCTTGCCAGCGCCAGCTGTGAAAGGAATAACCTATCAGTTCTTGCAAAAGATCAAGTGATGTGCGGTAAACCAACGTTTCCCGTGTATCCAGAGTAGCGAACTCGATCCAGATGCTTTCCATTCAGAGAGTATGCTGCTGTTAACGAACCATGCCCCGGTCTTGCCGTGCCGTGATTCACGACCGATGTTGTAATTCTTCCATGGGTCTGGGGGAGCCAGCCAACTTCGAATCTTACTTATCAACTCGTCACCTGCCAGTTACTCTCAGCACTTCCGAGCAGGAATGTCAATATGGTGATGACTAACGTCTCGACTTGTTCATGTCGCTCGCCATTTGATGAAGGATTTCTAGCGCTCAGTCAGATACCGAGCTAGATCACCGTCGCAAATGAATCGTACTGAGGTCTTCCCGGACTCCGTCAATGGACGCTTTGCCGTCTGGAGAAAAGAGTATTCAAGAGATGCCAGATAACAAACAGAGTTGATTGCTCACTGTCCATGAACTCCCTCATATTCTGGACGAGTCCATGGATAATAGTGAGTGTATGATCTACAGTGGTGCGGGCCTCGTTTTGCGTCAGTCGGTCAAGCCTCTCTAGGACTGCCTCGATGTCCTTCTCCTTGAAAAATTTCTTTACAAATTTGGCTGCATGGTGCTGAGCAAAATAAAACGTCGACGAGAACGGACTCACTTGATCGTCGCTGCTTGAGTTCTTCTGTCACCAGAGCGAGCGTGGAGATGAGCTCCACCAGAATCTTGGCCACCATCTCGTCCATTGCGGGCGTAGGACGGATTCGTCCATAGATATTGAGCCGGTTTAGGAGGGTTTCGATCGACACGAGCAAGTCGACGAGTGCGTCGCAGTTTGATATTATGCCCTTAGCCGACTAAATCACACGGGCGTCACTAAGTCATCTACAAATGAACCAGATGACGGGACATACGTCGAGTAGGATAGCCAGACAAGCCTGTATCGCCTTCGCAGGTGGAAATGTCTGTAGATAAAAGTCAGAGATGTGAGACATGTCATGAGCCGGACGTACCGGGCCAAAGGCATCGGTAAGGGAGGCAGCGGATGAAAGTTTGGATAAAATTGATACAGTCGCCTTGAGGGTCTTCATGATTTTGTCACTTCCTTGCAAATGCCTGAATGCATGTGCTTGATCTTGCAAAAGGCCAGTGATGGCGTCGACTGAGTCGCAACTCTGAAGTTTGATGGCGAGCGGATGTTGTGTCAAAGAGACGCCTGCAATTTTCTCATATGCCTGCAAGGCAGGCCCGAAAAGGGCTTGAAAGCGAGAGGATTCGGATTGGTGAGCCATATGACGAGTAGGGAAGAAATGGAGACTTTAGGGGGGGGGGGGAGGGGGATTTGTTAGCTGCGAGGAAACGATAGTGAGAGTGTGGGACGTGCGTGGGGGCTATGGTGAAGATCGGTTACGCCGCCTCATCGATGTCTCACAATCCGCCCAATACTGTACGCAAGGTGATTGCTTGAAATGGTTCGGCATGAAGTCGGAGTCGAATTGCCGGGCCATGTTGCACAGTTTCACGAGGTTGTCGAACAGCGCAGTTGGTGAGCGAGGGGGACAACGTCGGTAGGGAGAGACAATGGGTCAACGTTCCGAGTCCAACCAGCTTTTAGTTTGCTTGCAGAGATGTCAGGGAGGAGCCAGGGGTTCGGAGAAAATCATATTTCGCAACTGTTGGTGGGGTTATACAGTATACACGAATCTCAAGAAAACGTAAGGTCTGCCATTCGGAGATCCAATGGTCAATACAACTGCTTACAGGAAGAGGATGATTAACTGGCTTGTGATAGCAGATGTTTGGTATTGTTTGGTCAGTCAGATTTGCTGGCCAAGGCGCATTGAACCGGGTCAAAAGTCATGCGACCATGTCTACGACAACAAACAAGTAGACTCTCTTGTTTCTTTGCTACTACAGCGACACAGGTTTCGTGGCAACACGCTGTCAAACAGAAAAATGCCAGTGTAAACGCGCTCGTATACGTCGTCCCGGACGACCCGACTCCCGTTTCACACGGACAGTTGAATGATATGACAGTAGCAATCAAGGATAACATATGCACCAAAATTATGCCTACAACCTGCTCTTCCGCTATGCTTCGAAGTAAAAAGACGCTCATGTCCCTCCCCGATGTGCGAATGCTGACTGACCCCTTGCATTTCTTGGTCGCTGAAGACTTCCAATCGCCTTTTGACGCGACCGTCGTCCACCTGCTGAACGCCTCTGGTGCGACGATCATCGGAAAGACAAACTGCGACGAATTTGGCATGGGGTAACCATCTCCCCTCGATGCTTCTTCACACATGCCGGCTCATCCACCAAGTGGTCTAGGTCTCTGAACGTCCATTCGGTCCACGGGCCCGTCATCAACCCATTCCAACATCAGTCGAGCGTAGTTGATTGGGATGCGCGTGAGCGCCGCTCGGCTGGAGGCAGCTCGGGTGGGAGCGGTGCAGCGGTCGCCGCGGGGATGTGTGATGCGTAAGCGTCTCGCGTTCTGCTAGGGTTTGGTCCCCCGCGCTCCTACGCTGTTAAATTCCATACACACAGGGCTCTCGCAACCGATACAGGTGGATCAGTCAGGCTTCCGGCCTCTTACTGCGGCGTCGTTGGGCTCAAGCCTTCTTACGGGCTGATCAGCAGGTAGGCGTTCTAACGACTCTGTGATAAAGTATGGATGACCGTTTCCAAAGATGGGGCGTAATATCATTTGCGGACAGCCTCGACTGCGTAGGAATTATCGGAAAGGATGTCACCTCCACCTCCAAAGTATTCGGTTCGTTGTGCTAGTTCCTTTTTCCTCAGACTTTCATTTATCGGAGTTCTAAGACATTCTCTGTCAGTTTGATGAGAGGGATCCCACAGCCGCCCGGCCAACGACACGCGAAAAAGCTCGGGAGTTGTGCTCGGAGCACATGACAGAATGGGCGTCCTGGGGTTCAGGATCCCTTAAGAATCTTCGCATCGGAATCCCTCAAGTACTGCGATTCGCTGGTCTCTCCATTCGATCCACTTACCCCATCCAAATACACAGGAATACTTTCCAGCTTCGCTCGACAGGTCCATCATATCTCCCTTCCGCCGCATCGTTCGAACCCTCAAGGATCGCGGTGCGGTCGTGCTCCCCGTTTCCCTCCCAAATACCAGTTACGCCCTGAGCGCGTACTATGTCATCGCCAGCGCAGAGGCGAGCAGCAACCTCGCGCGCTACGACGGCGTCCAGTATGGGTTGCACGTCCCTCTGCCACGTGACGCTATAGCTCGATCGCCGGGCGAAGTGTACGCACATTCGCGCACTGCCGGCTTCGGTGCGGAGGTGAAGAGACGGATCTTGCTGGGCACATATGCTCTCACGGCCGAGTACGCTCTCCACGCTCTCTTCTTCCTCATCTGATCGCATGAGGTCACTTGCAGCGCGTTCGACAACTACTTTTTGCAAGCCCAGCGCCTACGCCAGTGCATTCGCGATGACTTTACGCGCGTCTTTCGCGTGCCCAACCCGCTTGCGCGCTCAGCGGCTCCGAATGATCCTGGCGTCCATGTCCTTTTGCACCCGTCGGCTATTCGCACAGCTCCGCGTTTAGACGAGCAATCCGGACTGGATGCGTACACGCAGGACGTTCTCACGGTACCTGCCTCCCTTGCGGGTCTCCCGGCGCTGAGCGTGCCAATAGCAGTTGGTGAAGAGGGAGATGGCTGGCCGCTTGGTGTGAGCATTGTCGGGCAATGGGGGTGTGATGCGATGACCCTGGTCGTCGGGAAGGTGATTGAGGACGCTGAACGAGAAGCACGGCAGTGATGTTCCCTGGGTAAGGTGTAGATTATGTGATAATATGCACAATCACAGAGACTATGCTAAGAACGTATATTAGACAGAGCAGTGCGAAGATAGCGCGCGAGTGGGGGTCGTCAGCTGAAAATGCTTGCAATTTACAGTACAGATGCGGGATGTAAAGAGGATGATACTGGAGAGGGATGTAAATAATGAGACCGCAAGGTGAAGTCGATGGGGCTCACTTATGTCTACGCTCTATGAAGGGCAATAAAATAATGATACGGATCATGGTGAGGCACCCCACCGAAGGATACCTTTGTAGATGGCGTACATCACGGCAGCGTTAGGCACGACACGCATGAGATGAGCGCTGAGACCGCCGCATAACGAATGCGCACCCTCCTGTGCGATGACAAGGCCGGTTTGTATCAAGCCCGTATATTTTTTCCTGCCGTCTACTAGGGGCTGTCGTAACCGCGTTCGGAGAACACGGAACGGACAAGGTCGGGTTAGTTAGTCCTACGTCCAGGGAGCGTGGGGCACCGAACAACACGAACCTCGTGAGGATAGGTGATGAGGCTCGCGACGCACTTGGCCGTCCCGGCAGAGCCCAGCATGCCAGCCCATTCCTGCAGGGCACCCCCCGATCCCTCCGCAGGGGCCGTCAAACGCCGAAGGGCGCTCATACAGCACCCATTGGATCGTGCTCTCGGTGATGCTGAGATAGCTCGCGCTCAGACCCTTATAAAACCTGCAGATGCCCTCCTCGTGCGCTATCTGCTTTTATCGTTAAAAAGACGACGCCTCCACCGATGAGCGGGCAGGACCTCGACCATGACTCTGCGACTGCCGTTGTCGCCGTTGTTGGTGTTGTTAGCTTGTCCGAGGCGGAAAGCCGCAGGCGCGTCTTGACAACTCAGATCGGATTCGTCGCGGTGCCCGTCGCAATGCCCGCGATGGCAGCGGCGCAGAGGTGCATGTAGTAAGTTTCTCGTCCGCCATTGAATCTGTCGGCGATGATTTGCTTTCCGTGTCTGTTCGTGAAGAAGTTTATCGACCGCGTAGGGACGACGCCGACGAGGGGCACGAGGCCCAGATCCATGATTGCACGTGATGACCCCAATGTGCACGTGAGGGAGGGCACGCGCCCCGTCGCGTATTTGTTTGCGGTGATAAGATATACCCCACCCGCAACACACTCACGCGCGCATACATCCCTGTCTGCACATCAAAACAAAAAAAATGACGCCTGAAGAAAAATATCTACTCGTTCGCGTTGTAGGTATAACCACGTTAATCGCAGGATGCGCTGCCCTCGAATGTGCGCGCCTAGATTACATCGATGAATCGGACTCGGACGACTCCAGTAGTGTGAGCCGGTTTGTTTATCTGCCATTAGTTACATGGACGTCTTACCCACTCTGCACCAGGACGAAGACGACTCGGATGCGGACAATGAGCACCCCCGAAGCATCGTACCGCGTAAACGTTCCAACAAAAGTGTCTCGTCAAAGGACGACGATCGACGCAAATCACGTCGCATTTCGTCAGACGAAGGGCTCTCAGAGTTGGTAGATGATGCCGTGCGACGTGGCAGAGAGGCATTGAACACCGCTCTTAACGAGCATGTGTTGGCGATGGTCCCTTCGGTGGACTCGGATGGCGCTACCTATGCCGCTGCGTTCGAGGCCTTGGAGAACGAAGGTCTCTCCGAACATGACTTGGGCGATGCATTCGACCTCTTTATAGAGGATCCAAGGGTATCGCGAGGGTACATGGCCGTCAAAGACGAGGCCCCGCGCAGGCGCTTCCTCCGAAAGCAGCTCGCCATCTACCACACAAAAAAGTGCAATGATGGGAAATCTGGGTGGTGAAATAGACAATCTCTGCTTGTAACCCTCATCCGTGTTTTACACCCATACAATTTCGAATCAATAGAAATTCTTACATGCATCTTGACCTCAAATGTTTTTGGCTGACGTCTCTCGTGTCGACTTTTTTCCCGAATCCACTTTAGAGTGCCGAGTGCCAAATTCTTGACATGGAGGTTCACCAGACGGTAAGACTCATTGATTCGCCGCTCGCGGTCGCCACTGGGAAACGAGAAGTCCTCTCCGAATGTTCCATTTATTTGCGGTGATTGCTCAGGAGCGTTGCTTCGGTCTTACGTACAGATAGTATGTCCTCGTAAAAATATATGGTTGTTTCTTAGCCAGAGGACGACAGTCAACGATGGGGTTTCTAAACACTATAGGCAAGGAGGAAGAAAGACAAAAGAAGTGTAAAGCAGGGCAGAGCAGACAAAGCCACCTTTATCCCGTGAGACCCGGGGGAAACCCGGAAAAGTCCACCTGGTCTTGGGTGGGTCGTCCACCTATCGAGTACGATACTCGTAGACGTAGTCGGATGTTGGCCTACAGGGAGGTGAAAAAAAAGGGGGGGTATGAATCAGCAGCTCGTAGATTTTATAAGACATATTGAGGACGGTCGGTATAGATTAAAGGAAGGGGAGGGGGTGAGTTGGGAAACTGAGCTTATACTTACACCTACTGGCGCGGTGACGCGCATTTGCTGCGTTTCTGTCGCTCCAGGGTTGACATCCGGACGCGACATGGGCTGCATTTGCAGCTGTTGCGTCTGTGGCGGTAGAAAATAGATCATCGTCAGCGATTCGCACCTCTCTGACGCAAACATAGGGACCGCTCTAGCGGCCCCACCTCAAATTCCAGATACTATGCTGTGCTTACCTTGGGCACCGCGACTTGGAAGTTCAGGTTGTTGACGGCGATATTCCCCTTCACTTGGAAGCGCGCGAGGATGTCCACCACGCCCGGTTGCGTCGACGGTTGCGGTGTCAAGGAGATGACGAGATCGTTCTTGTTGTATGCTGTGTAGGACGGTAATTTTGGTGGTGAGGCGGGCTTGGGCGGAGGCGCTGCGGGGGTGACGGATGAAGCCAGGTCGAACAAGCTCGCCGCAGTTGCCGGCGCGGCCTGTGGCGGAGTAGCAGAGGGAGCGGGCGAGTCGAAGAGGCTGAGGATGTCGTTGGCGGTGCTCTTTTGTGGCTTGGAAGCTTCATGTGGGGTGCTGGTGGATATCTCATTCGCACCACCGAAAATCTCTGCGAGAAGGTCTTCGTTTGTCTTGTGGTTGCCAGGTACAGCGACCACAGGTTCCGAAGGTGCAGATATATCATCGCCGAGGAGATCGACCTTGAAGGAAAAAACCGCGGTTCAGGGAAGAAGGGAATCACCAGATGACGAGATAGCTACGCACATCTTTCCCTGTCCTGGTCGACCCAACGGGCTTGTTCTCGCTTACTGGATGGCGAAAGAATTACACTCGGAGTAGACGTGTGGCAGACAAGCGACGTACCAACACCAGTGACAGTCGCTTTCAGTTCTGGTGGGGGCATCCGCTCCAGAACACCAACCCGTAGCTCGCCAAGTGAGAAAAGGCTCGCAAACTCGACTGCCCGCTGCTGGAGCTCCAACTCCAGGTTTGTTGTGTATCCAGCAAGAACGGTGGCGATGCGATCTTGCTGATTACTGCTGGTTGTAGGCCGCGATGAAATCTTCGTGATGGACGCAAACACGAATTGGCGCGTGAGGTGGTTGGCATATGGTGAATCGAGGATGGAAAGGATGAGATCAATGATCTCGACGTCGGTTACCTATAACCCAATATCAGAAGCAATCGAAAGCAACATCGTCGACCATACTGGTGTCGCTTGCTCATCATCTACCAGTCCACCTTCGATCAAAATTTCGCTGTATTCTCCGAGAATCCACGTGGCCGAAAGGGTCAGCGCCTCTTGAGATATGTCCTCGCGGAGGGCACCGTAAAGCCTCGAAGCGGTATATGCCTGGAGTTCGGGGGTATGGGCCACGAGCCTGATAAAAGCTGAGAGAATCTCCTCTCTAACGAAGTTTCCGGCCTGTTGGGAACAGCGTCGATACAAGCTCAAAGTTGTACGGAAATACAACACCGACCAGCTTCAGCACGCGAAGGAAGGTATCGATGTGCCATCGCTTGTTAGGAGCGAACCGCTCAGCAGCAAGGCTGATTTGAGTAGTCATGCCGAGCTTGAACTCGTTGTCCGCAACCTCCAGGAAAGCTAACAACTCCCTGGTCATAACACGGACGTTCTGCTCGTTGATAAGTGCATAAGAGAGTTCTAAGGCCCGCCGTCGGATGGAGATGTCACCGTCTCTTAGACAATCAAGGATCGTGTTACGATGTCGTTGCACAGCATCCGTATTCGTGAGGACGACCTTATTCAGGGTATTGAGTGCAACATAACTGGCACGAGAAAGAATATCTGAAGATCAGGACGATGAATAAGAAGGGGTACAGTGCGAACCGGATGTTGTTGTCGCGATTGCTGAGGAATTTGCCCAAGATATTGATAGCCATGACGCGGAGGCCACTGTCTGCCTCCGTTTCAATGTCCAGGACGGTCAGGACAGCTTCATAGAGAATAGAATTTCCAACATTTTTCGTCGAGTCAGTGTTTGTTGCCACCTGTCATAGACACCTGTTGGCGGGCCGGGTTAGTTTAGGGGGTTAGGTGTAACTCACTTGGGCTAGGATGTCGTTCATAGTCTCGCTTGAAGCAGCATCACCTCTGCCAAGTAGCCGGAGGAGTCGCAGTATTTTGACTTGGAGGAAAGGATCCGTGATACCTGAGACGTCGTGCTCGGGGCTGTATCCTGTCGTGACCAAAGACTTCAGGTGCCGAACGAGGAGGGGTACAGCCTGGCCGCCATAAGTGTAAGCATTCTGCTTCAGTGCAGGGAAAGGAGATGAATTATACGTTTCGGAACTCCTCAAGACACCCAGGGTCGGCCTGCACCATCTCAATTACGAGAGTGATCGCTGTCAATAAGACACCGTGGTTACGATCGGCCAGAAGGTTCTTCGCTTTGGCGATAAAATGGTCGGTGAGATCAGGAACCTTTCTTATGACTCGTAAAGCGCAAAGGGAAGCCTGCATGAAGACGTGGGTGATGTCCTACTAACGGTTCAAGAACGCGCACACGCACCTTTTTTCGGATGTATGTGTTACTCGACCCAAGCAACTTCTCGATCTCATTCACGAGGTCACGCGACATTTCCTCCGAAGCGATGTTCGCAAATGTGCATAGCGCCAACCCAACCGCATACATATTAGAGTGATTCATGTCACTATACACAGGAAATCAGAAAGGCAAGGCGGAAACAAAAGGCAAGGCCCTAAAACGCACTTCTTCAATGAGTTGGTGACAAGCGTGAGGACCTCTTGGCTCTCATCCAATAAGAGCATTATCCCCAGGTATCCCAGTCGCTTATCGGTGAAACGAGGGCTGGCCACGAGTTTCAAGCATTCGATCTGGCCAAAGTGGGCGGGAGAGCCGAGCATGTGTATGTAGAGGAGCTTCGCGACATTGTTATGCCGCGCATACGAGTCCTCCTCGCGAAACGAAGCCCTTATGGCGGCAGATTCTTGCTGGATGAGTACGCGTTCATCGGCGACAGTCTGTGAAGGAAGGTGAGCAGTGTCGGCTGGACGGAATCGGAACGACTGGACGAACCTTGCAGGCTCTGATGCCTTTGATGAGGGCTGCAACACGACTTAGGGTGGTTCTGACTAGTGGCGCGTAATCCACGACGCACCCTTCAAATTGTGGTATACCATCGCCGACACTGACGAAATTTCTAAGACGGTCTGCAAGTCGACCGACAGGGCAAGGCGTACGCATTGCCAGTGTGTTATGTAATGTGTGTCACATGACTTATATCAAGCCCCTTCGACAGCGTCATTCATTCAATATTCAACCGTATTCTTGGCGTTACACCTATGATTCGAAGCACATTACTCGACAAAATTTCTATATGGGAGGAGTTTCACAAACAAATAGGCTCGACAAAAAATATAGCGCATGCGCAAAGTGGATAGGCAAGGTGAGCACGCTACTGGGGATGATTCGACGAGAGGTGCGCCGTTTATCTGAGTCCCTATAAGCGCTCCCACTACTGCCAGGGCCGCCAGTGACCCGGAAAAGTGAAATGATACTGTACTTTTTGGGTGGTTCTCCCCGGAGCTGCGGTCTCGGCGGTCCCTAAAACGCTGTCTATTATCGATGACTATACCGCAAGTCAAGTATGTGCATGATCCAATACAAAGCACCCTCGACGGTCCTCAAAATACTATAAAGTTTGATATGTTGGTGTCGGCTGAATTTGGTGGCGGCCTCAGGGAGCCCCTCCGTCGCTCCTCGGCTTCTGGCGGCATGTCTGGGTCCTACTCCGAGTATCCAACAAGCCCCCATCGCAATACCGTAGTTCGACAGCATTCAGATGGGGTAACAGCAACAGGACCAGGATGACCATTCCAACCAGACCACACGGTACCAAGGAGGGTTCTGAGAGCCCGTTGTCATGATGTCCGACCCTCTGCAGACGGTTTGTCACGTCTTTTGTACTCATCCGTCTGTCCGTGCCTGGATTCATAATCCGCAACGTCGCCATCTGTGTTGTGTGCCCATCCTTTGTGTTTCCTCGACCCGGAGAGCACCGCTCTGGGGTTGGATTACAACCGTGAACGACCAAAACCGACATTGTGGCACTCTGAGAAACAGCCCGAAGCTCTTTTCGCCTTTTGACAGCCCCCGCGACGGCTTTGCAGCGCAGTGTCAGTACTAAGTTATTAGCCTTGCCTATCAACTCTTGACAGTATGCACTAAAAAATCTCTAAGACCGATTAATAAACCTATGGATTACATCTACGGGCCGTCTCTACGCCGTCATCACCACCAGATCCATCATCTGATGGGGATTGTTTGCACGGGATAGTTGGCTTCGTTACAAAGAAATCATCAAGCCTTTTCTGGCCTTGCCACGCCTTCCTATACCGCCGCTGTGTCCGTTCAGATTTCGACATAACATCGGGACCCCTCTTATAGGGTGTTTGGCCTGTTATTTCAGGCCAATCAGTGAAGGGCATCATAATTCAATGACGGAAACTCACTAGTCTCTTCGTTGTCCCTGCCATTGGGCTTTGCTTTTTTCCGCATGCGTGCCGGAATCCAGTCTGGGTCATCACTATCATCTGCAACTGGATAGATCATTGCCGTCCCCGATGTGAGCTCTGAATTTTCTTCTGCATTTCTTAGATCTTCGCCCTCGACGGGATTGATCCCTGGACTTCCGACGCTTAACCCAGTTCCCGCGTTCATGTGATTGTCGTTCGCGTCTTGTCCGAGTCCGAGGGGTGGAGAACAGTCGCTGTTTGCCGTGTTATGCCTTCCTGAGCTTAGCGGTTGGGTTGGTTCTGTTGGTTCGCCTGCTTGTGATGGTGGAGGGCCTGACTGGTTGCGGAGTCCTTCTACGGTCTGCTTTTTGCGTTGTGGACGGGGCATGGTTCAAGAGGTTTGTTTGGTTTTATTTTCTTGATTTCGTTGAAATTTGTTTTTCGGAGACGAGTCCTTACATTGGTGATTTTGCTTTTCAGAATGGAGCTTCAGCGGATCCCAGATCAAACGAAGTCAGTTGATATATTTTTCGAGGTTTTAGCGGGATTTTCGTTAACAATTTGGGAGCTGGCGCCAATCATGTTTCTTCAAATGTGTAAATTACAGGAAATCGTCACCTGCAAAACTTGTTCTAAGTGCAAAGATGTATTCGTGATTGCAAGGAGTTGGATGCTCAGAGGAGTCAGGATTAATATAGTGTCGAAACAAGTTGGTCAGATTTCAGTTGTCCGCGACTGTATTCGCCGTTGGAACGCCGCGTGATTGGATGACCGACGTTCCGTTCCCACCAACTCGCACTCACTACGACGGTGTTCAATTATCTTCCCGATGCGTAGTCCAGCGCTCGGCACCAACTTGGGCCCTAATGTTTATATAAAGTAACTACCTTGCGTCTGCATGCTCTCCCTGCGGATACTTGACACATTCATGAGGCCGTGTACTGACTCTAGTACCCATCACAACACGCTGTCTTGCCGTCGTTTCCTCACATAGAAACAACCCCTCTCCCAAAAACCCATTTCCTCCCTATCCGTAACATGGTTGAACAGTCGGGATCCGCCCAGTTTCAAGCCCTTTTAGCGTCTGCAATACGGACTTATGAGCAAAGGGTGGGTGTCACACTGGGCGACTTGGAACACCCACTCGCCGTGCAGCTGCAGGGTTGCCACTCCGTTGACGACATGACTGCCTTGCTTCAAGACCAAGCAACCGTCAATGATTTCCCACAACGTGATAAATTTGTAAAATCGATCAAGGCCATTGTATCAACTTTTAACCCGATTTCTTCGGGCGTCTCCGACGCCGACAACGTTGGCCTCGTACGTCCAGCGGCGTTGATGGTCTGTTTCACATCTCAGATAATTTTTACAGAGATTATTGGCACCTGCGAAAACATTGACGGCCGTTCTCGGCATCTTACTTGGCGTATGTGTCTCTATTGCATGTATATATATATCCTTCTGACGTCCAAGTGACCCAGGCGGCCAACGGCATAATAACTAGCTATGATACACTTGCGGACATGCTCGAGTCGATCGAACACTTCGTGAATTGCCTCAAAATCCTTACACAGACTACACCTCTGCATGCTTTTGACGAGAAAGTCGTCGAATTGATGGTGGAGCTAATCACCACGCTCGCTCTGACGACTGAAAAACTCAAAAAGCGACGATCGCGTGAGTCCTTTCTCGCTGACCTGTTATCTTACTCAGCATAATGCAGTCAAATGGGTAAAGAATTTTTTCGGGGTCAAGGACGTCAATGCGGCACGGCAGAGGCTTGACCGAGTCATGAAAGAAGAGTGTCAGACCGTCGCAGCTTTGACTCCCGGGCTCGCCGACGGTGTCGCCAAGGATATAGTGAAGTTTGTGGACGGTGAGCAGATAACTTGGCCTGAAATGCTCCGTCTATTGAGTACCCTTCTTTCTTCTACTAGAGGGCAATGTATTCGCTGATGATGTCAGGAGGCTCTCCGGTAAGTTTCGAGGACCGTGTCACGGTGCTAGTTCCGTTTCTTACTGGGCTCTAGATCGAACGACGCTCGACACGAACGGATCAAAACGTTTGTTGCAAGGATATATTGGAAGGTGGCTCTCTCCCCCCGATCCATGGAAAAATTACAACATCGGCCGCGGGTTTCGCCAAAGCGGGACCGGGGAATGGTTCGTTAAAGGCATCACATTCTCGGAGTGGAAAGCTTCTGAACCAGGTTCGCTCCTGTGGATCAATGGGAAACGTCAGTTATCTCCCAGCGCTTCCATTTTGGGGAGACTGATGGATTTCCCCTTTTGTAGCTGGTTCTGGCAAGAGTGTCCTTTGGTACGTCAGCATTCCGATATGTTCTTCTTGAGGACTTATGGCGTTGGTCAGTTCCAGGATCATTGACGAGTTAGAGACTTTGCGAAACTCTGGGTTCGCGTCACTTGCTGTGCATTATTTCGACTTCAGGGAGGATGACAAGAAGGACCTCTATGGGCTACTCTCTTCTGTGCTCTTCGAGCTTTGCGGCCAGTCCGATTCCTACTACGATACTCTTTCTACTTTCTATTCGACGTACCGCAATGGTGAACAGAGTCCCAGTAACGACGAACTTGTCCGGTGCTTAATGGACTTGCTGAAACTCCGAGGATCGCGCCCGGTTTATCTGATCGTAGATGCCTTGGACGAATGCCCAAGTACATCTTCTCTGTCATCCCCCCGCGAGAAGGTCCTATCGTTTTTCGAGGAACTTGTCGAGGCACAACTCCCAAACCTGCGCATATGCGTCACCAGCCGACCCGAGGTCGATATCAAGGCCATCCTCGAGCCACTGGCTTTCCGCTCGGTCTCCTTACATGACACGAGTGGACAACAGGAGGACATCAAAAACTACATCAGGTCGACCATTAACACGAATAAAAGGATGCGAAATTGGAATCCGGAGCACAAGCAACTTGCGATTGATGTCCTGACGGAAAAGGCGGATGCGATGTAAGGCAT
>Ga0307512_10002561_pt1 | contig 22676 bp, 16 predicted proteins | sample 14_EM_MG_FD_200267 | JGI IMG/M metagenome (GOLD analysis project Ga0307512, IMG submission 200267) | Populus trichocarpa ectomycorrhiza microbial communities from riparian zone in the Pacific Northwest, United States - 14_EM | ecosystem: Host-associated > Plants > Roots > Unclassified | place...
AGAGCAAGAGGGATAGGAAATGGAAGAGTGTACAGGAGGCAGCGGATGAGAGGGGACCAGTGTTCTCAGCCGTCCCGTCCGTCCGAGTCAGGACGGGGACGCACGGATGGGACGGCCGGGAACTGAGCATTCACCGTCCCCGGCCGTCAACTGTCGACATCCATAGATCTTTCTCAGTGTACATAATATTCATATAAAACTCATTACAATTATCCTGACCTTGAAGCAAGGTCCTTTAGCATCGGTTTTATCTATACAATGTCTGATTCCGTTGATCAAGTCTTGCTGTATCCACGATTTCAGGCATTCAGATGCTTGTATGACATCATCTGCCAAGCACTTGCGTAGGTCACTGATGAGCAACTTTGCACTGTGGAATATGCGTTCTGGTTCATCAGACATGGCAGGAATACTCATTAACTCTACTATGCATAGACACATCCATTTATAATTCTTACCACGCGCTCTCAGGACTAAATTGCTAATCATATAAGTATATCCTGTAACCGCCCAATAATGGCCGGGGACGGTGGATGACTGCCGATGACGGTGTTTTCACCGTCCCCGGCAGACAACGGGCGTCCAGCCGTCATTTATATGCTAGGACGGGACGGACGGATTTTGCGCCGTCCCGTCCATCCCAGTAAGAACTCGGACAGCACTGCCGTCCCCGGCCGTCGGACGGGACGGTTGAGAACACTGGAGGGGACAGAGGGAGGTATATTGTCGCTCATGCTGAAATGACGCATACTGCAGTCTGAGATATTCATCGCTTGATTCCCTCCCATCGCAGCAACACTCACAGTAACCCTCCGATCGCCTAACAACAACGTGCAACACCACACTCTCTCTTAAATGCCAACATTCTACACACTTTCTCGAGACTCCCGCTGAACCACTTGTGCCCCAATTCCCACCGAGTTACATGAATTCTACATCCACCGCTCCTAAGTTGGAATAGTACGCAAAGCTCCAAGTTACGGTGCAGAATGATGACAACCTTCAGGATGACCAACTACTCGACCGCCACCTCCCGCCTCCTGCCCCTCCGACAATGGCGACGGCAAGGAACCATACCATGTTTCCACCTCACGTTATCAACATTCACGGCCGGACATTACCGTACTGACAAGGAGGCTACTGGGTTGGAAAATCTAGGCGGCAGAGAAGACACAGCTGAAATGACAAGTCGACATCCGGTGTCGTTGGGAACCAGTACAGAGGTGAATCTTGTTCACCGCAACCTCTAGACGACACCCTGTTGGAAATAGCTGAGTAGCCGCCGCCTAGTGGAAGTTTCTTGAATTTTTCATCCCACTTTATATTTATAACGGAGGTTAGATAGAGAGAAAACAGTATCTCTTCTGGTCTTCTCAAGGAGCACCTACTACTTTCCACACACTGCCGCCACCTTCGTCCGTTACTCTATCGGCTTCTCCCACCGTTTACAACTGCTTTGACAAACAATCAAGCATGGCGAATCGTCAAAGGCGGACCTGCACTGTATGGCGTATTTTTTTGCCACTCGAATGAATCGATTGCGATAACCGGATGGTGTTGCAGGGTGATGTGTAGCTCCCCTTGCCCTCTGCGGGATTTTGCAATTGTGACAGCTGGGAGACGTGCTCTTCTGCCAGCCGACGGTGGGATCGTGGCGTGGGCATGTCTAAACCATCAATTTACCTCATTCTTACCAAATCCTATTTTCATTCTACCATTATTCAACCCCTAATAGAGCATTATATATTCTAGCCCATTCACGGAGGTGGTTCCATCACGGAGTACCTAGTCAGTTCACGGAGGCCCACCTTCCGTGAACTGACTACTTCGTTCGAGGAGTCCGTACCCCATCTCCGTGAATTGCCCGGTTCGTTCACGGAGTCAATCAAATTTATAAATACTCTGTACAGCATCGTGATTCCTACGATCTGCCGCGTCTTGGACGTCCTGGCGCAACAACAATTACACTATGCTCCATATCATCGTTTAAAATCGTCTGACCTTCCTCATTTCCCTCCTTCTCATTGCCCTCTTCCTTTTCCTCTTTCTCCGGAGTAACCTCGTCCTCCTCGAGAACCTCTCCATCCGCAGTATCCGGTATCCAGTTCTGTCAAATCACTGCTCTCATTGCCAGGATCCTCCGCAAATATGCACGCAAGCATCTTGTATATTTTCTTGACGGGCATTTTTCATTATGACTTGGCTCGGGTGGAGCTGTTGTGTTTCGTTCGAGATTGAAAGCACCAGATGGCGCTGCGGAAGCTCCAGTATTTGTGCACTGTGCACCACCATCTCGGCCATGGCAATGAAGTGTCAACTCGACTTTCGCTTTGAAACAGTTGCGCTGCACTGAACGTACGCTGTTGCGTTGTTTTAATTCAGCAGGATAGAGCCAGCTGAGTGTACATGAAAGTGTGTGGGCATATATGCGTGCAGAACAGAGTATTTATAATTTTTGTTTGGCTCCGCGAACGAACCAGTCAGTTCACAGAAGGCGGGCCTCCGTGAACAGACTAGGTAGTCCGCGGTGGAATCGCCTCCGTGAATGGACTAGAATACTGTCTAATAGTTATACACTTGGTTTGTCTGCTCGAAGAATTCTCATTGGTCGGGTGAACTTGCCACGTGGCGCGTGTGGCAGTGGCTGATACAGTGGTGGGTACAGTGACAGATATCCACATGTTGACTCAGGATTTATCCTGAAGACTTACAAGTTTTTAGAACGCCATTGAAGCTGCTAGAAAGGATTGGAGAGTGCTTGCTCATGCACTGAGTCATTTGTGTAGACTCATTCACAAATTTTCACTCGCCACCCGCCATTCGCCACTGCCGGCGCCACTCTACCATCTCCAGCGAACTTCAAATTTCTTAGGCATATAAAGGCATGAATTCTACCATCAGATAGTTCAGTAGACAATCACTTTGTACGATAGATCATTCAAGCTCTCTTTGCACTCGATCACTCTCAATAATACAGCAGACACAGAAGTAAATATACTACAGCGGTGGATATACAGCGGCAGATACGGCAGTGGATATAAAACACAGCAGACACAGTGGCAGATACACCATGGCAGATATATATACAGTGATAGATATACAGCTAGATATATAGTACTAGGTCAGGATACATATTCACAGCGGCGGATATACAGAAGTAGTTCAAGATACACAGCACGATACACACAACGGCGGATACACGGTGGCAGATACACAGCAGCAGATACAATAGTGGATATACAACACAGTAGATACAGTGGCAGATACACAGTGGCGGATACACAGTGGCGGATACACAACCGCGGATACCCAGCGGCAGAGACACAGCGGCAGATACACAGCAGCACCAAATCAAGATGCACAGTGGTCGACACACCGCAGAAGTCCAGGCGATCTGCCTGATATCGTAACAAGTCCACCATGCTCAACGTTTCGAATCCTGGGGGCGGCAAAGCCGCCACCGATGCTAGTATACCATATAGAGTACACACTATCCACCATCATGCGCTCGTAATCGCACTCTCCTTGCTCTTATTGCTCTCATAGGACTCTGTAACTCCTATCGAGTATCTCATCACATCTCACATTGCGTTTCACTTTCCCACCACCACCTCCTCGTCCTCCACATTCCGTTCACGCATATCCGGCCATTTCCGTCCCTCGATACTCCATACTCCCGAGAATGTCAAGCCGGCTGGAGCGCTTTGCACCCAGTGCCAGGCAGGCCAGGCAGGCCAGTTGTGGTACATGAACTAGCCGGGCAGGCTCACGGCAGGTCGGCCCACACCCACAGGCTTGACGCAGTTAAAACACATGGGTGACTGGCTAACGGGTTGACTCGGGATTTTGCCCGAAGGCACTGGAGGCTGCTGGAAGGTTACAGAGAGATCTGGATGTTACAGATGTACATGAGCCGGAGCCCTAGGGTTTGTGACTGCTCTTTTAGACTTTGCACTCTACTCTTTTCTTTCCTACTATCTTGGATCTTTAGACCGGTACACAGTTATCGCACTATAGAATATACGCACACGGTTCTCCCCAACTTCCATATCGTAACACTGGAGTAAGTTGTCGACTTGACTGATACATGGTGAGTCACTCGGTGCTCTGCGCCTTTTTATTGTTTTTTTTGTTTTAATCATACTGTATTCACTCTATTTTGAGTATGTGCAGTTGTTACTTGGGATGGTTGTTAGACTTGGTGATTGACTGATCTTCTCGATGCCCTGAAGGCCGGTATATATTTACAGACTTGCCATATTCACTGCCATATTCGTCTCCATATATCTTATCCGATTGCATATCCATTCGCAATGAAATGAGCCGCACTGCACTGATATGAGCCGCTCTCCTGAGGTATATCTTCATACAGTAACTGCATATCAAACGGACCTGAGCTGTGAGGCTGGTAATGCAGGTACACATGCAATACTTTCCCCTCTTGCTGCGTTCCGTAGCAAGTACTATCTCCGTGGGCCTATATAAACAAAGTTCAAAGAAAGTTCATGTGAATCGTCTTCCGGTGCGTCATTAAAACCATCCTCGTAATTGGCTGGGGTAGGTAGGAAAAGTGTGCAAACCATAGTTATCTCGTACAAAGAAAGGAAACCCTAGTCCATCCCCATATGTCCAATATCATAACCTTTCAAATCATATCCTCCAGGTCTATCATAAACTCATAACCTTGGTGAACTTGTCATTCTTCTCTTTTGGTAGTGCTTTTGTGAAGATATCGGCAATGTTTTCTTCTATTGATTCCAAGGAGTAGTTGACTATGCCGTGCTGGTGCAGCTCTCGACTGTTGTGATAACAAACATCTAAGTGCTCGTTGGGGCCTTCATAGCTCCATTGGTGATGTGAGCAAGTGCGCCTTCATTATCGTAGAGGATCAGAAGCGGTTCGTTCTTATCGTTCTTGTCTTCGTCATCTTTTCGTTTGGTATCGTAGTAAAGTTGCAACAGCCATCCTCCATCTCACAAGCCGTCTGACCATGCGCTATATTCTGATTCTAAAGTTGATGTTGAAAGTAAGTCTTACTGCGGTTGTTGTTTATTCATACTGTATTCACTCTAACTAGAGTATGAGAGAGCCTAATAACACCTGCGCCACCGGGCGAGCTGGCTAGATGGCAGAGCTCCCACCCGCTACCCTGCGTTCCTGCTGACAAAAGAAAGATAGAAAGATGTAAATCATTGACAGTGCTCATAAAACAGAAGGAAAGAGAAAAAGAGAGAGAGACACTGCCACTGCTCTTCCGAGCCCGAACCCGGTAATGGTCAAGTGGTTGCAGTTCTAATCATACTATCGATGGATTTATATTTACTGCTCGCTGCCAGCCTACTCGATGAGCCATTGGTGAGGACACTGACGTGTGGATGCCAGCGATGGGGCAGAAGCATGTCGGTAGCGCGGGGATGCTACTGCAACACGGTGAATACAGGCTTTCTTCACAAGCATGATGACGCTACTGGAGTGTTGTAGAGCATCACTCTGCCGGGGATACAACTTGGGGACCGCTTGATAGCTGCTACTTGCAGGTGGTCGTCATGGGCATTCACCCAATAGACTGTGGTTTGCACTAGGATATGCTGCGAGCTACGGCAAAGCATAACCGTAGAAACTGCAAGTTGTGCCTGTGACTGTATCCCTCGTACGCTAGATAGGCAAACAGTGAGCAGCGGTAGCTGTTGCGGCAGAAGTGTGCCCACTTGGATACTTGAATGGCTGCTACTGGCTTGCCGAGAAATGATGGGTGCAAGCCGTTCACATACCGATTCTGTGGAACTGTCCTATCCGCATTGCTATGCTGGATTTGGCCTTCACTGCTTGCACCCCTTTGATTCTTGGGCTAACACAGATAAAGCAGATTCAGGATCATCCAAGATTGTGCAGGTCTGTAGTTCAGAGATCATTGCCACAGACTATTGACGAATGAGTTGAGAAAACGAATGAACTGTGTGTGGAAGCCCGAGCACGAGATAATGCCACAGATACGAGAGTCGGACGTCCTGCGGAAAACCACTTCATCGAGGAAAAGAGCTCATGTGGAGACTAGGAAATTTGGACTTACTAGCGCTAATATGCGAATCCCAGAGATACATTGATGTTTGGAGACGGATGACAATAACTCTTCTCAACTCTGGCGGTACACTTTTAATGATTTTTTCTTTTAATAATAAGTTACGAGACTGGAAAATAAACGGTGATATGCAGGTTCATGATCAACCGGAGGCTGGCTTCACTAATTAGTGATACCGAATCGCAACATCAAATCCAACACCAAAGCAGTTTCGAACATACATTACCGAGAACACAATCCCGAGTGAGATCCTGACGCATTCTCGCTCATCCCAAACTACACAGCTACGACGGCAATTGACGACTACAACATAACTTCCGAATTAACCCCTAATCAACCCTTACCATTGATGCGCGCTGAGAAGCCATACGGGATTAGTCGTCGGTGGAGATACAACTTTCCCGAGAGGGGAATGACCATGTCGGAATCTCAATAACCTCTACCGCAAAAATTGCTGTACCAGAAATGCAGGAATGAACCACTGTTAGATGCATTCACCAATAGAGAAGGCTTGCATCGGCAAGTGCTCCTGGATATGAATCGAGAAGTGGACTCAGAGAACGACGATATGTGTACTAAGACAAGTCACAGCATGCACACCTGGAGAAGGAGTGACGAGCACAGCTGGAGGACAGCCAGCAAGCGCACCCTATGATCGCCGACGATCAGTGCCCGTCGCATACTCCAGATATGGAGTATACCGAATGCCTGCAATATGTCTACTGAATATGGCCACCAAACAGGATCGATCATAACCACCAAACACGTACTGAACGAGCAGTTTACCGAGTGGTGCTCCAGGGATCAAGAAACTATTGCCAATCGGCCTGTCAAACTGCATGCCGAATGACCATTCCGGAGGTCAACTGAGCTGACTGCCGAACAGTCGACCGAGCTGTCTGTCGAGAGAAGTCAATCGAGATTCTACCAAGCTACATACCAAAATAACCATAGAGAAGTCGACCAAGAATGTTTTTTTTTGTTTATTTTAATCATACTGTATTCACTCTACTTAGAGTATGACAGCCCCTTAATCCCCTCCGCCCCCGGGCTGGCCAGCTAGATGGCGCAGCTCCACTCCTGCTACCCGTCGTCCCCTTCTGACAAAAGAAAGCAAGCATCTGAAAAGAAACGGTCAAAATAGAATCCAAATGAAAAGGGATGAAATCAAGGAGAGCCCGCCGGCTCTTACCCCTCCGTCCATTTTGGGCGGGAACTTCCCGACATCAGTAGCCGCCAGGAAGTCCATCACCGCTTTATCGCACTTCTCCATGGAGAGCAGCTCAGAGACTTGCACGTGTCGGCATCGGCCTGCTCTCCACCCAGTCGCTTTTTCCACCTCTTTCCAGAGCATTTTCTGTTGGTCTTTCCATCGGTTGCAGTGGCGGAAGAGATGTCCCCGCGTCTGGGCCGCCGTCCTGCCTCCGCCGCCGCACCACCAGCATTTGTCGTCGTCTCGGTGTCCGAACCGCTTTAGGTACGTGCCCACTGGTGCGTGTCCAGACTTGACCAAGAATGTAACGAAACTATGATCCAAAAGTCTTTTACTAAAACATGGTCTACCGAGACCTCACCAAATGAAATTATCGAGTCAAGAAATGCCGAGATCTGGAAATACATTATACAAAGTGATTTTTCGAGAGCGCAAGTGCACCTGCATTATGGTGCGTATGATCTGCTATGAAATGCTAACGTGTTAGATATATATCAATGATACACTGCCCACGCTCAATGCAACTAGTGCCAATTCTACCGCCCTCGTCTAGTCACTAGGGTATCACATACAACGAGATTAGGCGGCTAAAAGCGATGACGAGAGCGGAAGCTACTATCGATTGTGAGCAGTTAAGAAGGGATCCACTAGATGATAAATGACTTTCACCGATATTACCCTGCCAAATCCCGACAGTTGTCTATGCCGAGATACAGCCTTGCATACGCGAATATGAATGGGCACGAGCTACAAGTGCGGTATTGGATGGTCGGATGCTAGATTGGTTCGGAGTGGAGATCGGGAGGACGAGATCAAGTTTGATGTTTCATTATTCCTGTTTCTTCTCTTCTTTTTCTTCTCTTGTCTTCTCTTTACTTCTTTACTTCTTTGACACTCGGCCCAATACAAACGGCGTCGGCAGCGGTGTTTACGCACCTGCCACTGGAGGTGGAGTTTCCCAGTGCCAAAAGGTGGACCTGAGTGGTACTGGTCGATAGTGGAACTTATTCGTTGGTACGAGTACGTACGCAGCATGATTGTTTGATTGTGTCCTTTTTTTCCTTCTCTTGTACGAGTTTATACACCCCAGGATGTCTGCACCTAAAGAGGGGATAATGTACTGGCGACGGGGTTAGGCTTGCCAGTGCTGGCACGTGAGATGTCCAGGTCTGGGTAATGGCTAATCGATATAGTCGGCTTGCCCACGAGCCTTAGCTATTTAGGTATAATCTTACTACACATCTACACGTATAATCACTCACATCCATGTTTGGAACAGCAACCAATTTCTCATCATACGTAGCCACGTGTGGGCGCAGGTATCTTCACACACATTATTATCCTCGATCTCGCTGGGGGAGTCGTGAGAACGGCAGACTCTGCTGCTCTTTGTCTTGTTGTTTGGAGGCCCCTGGTGCTCTCTCCACGGTTGTGGAACCCTTGGGCTTCTGTTTCTTCAGTATATCTTCGCCCTCTGACCTCCACCATTTCTTGGTTACTGTTTTTCCCAATTTCTGTCATATCCTGCCTCCTGCTGTTTGAATGTATAGGCGGAAACAGTGTGAACTACGGGATGAATATGGGGCGAGATTACCGTCCAAAAACCGTCCCATGGAAGTGCCAAGACGGTATTTCTCACGGCGATTCAAAACACGGTATGTGGACAGCGTTATCTCGACCGACCGTCTCCCGCGTGAAAGAGCGTAAACGGCTGCCGAGTAAGAACGGCTCCTCGAAATCAAGATCGGACATACGATTCTAATAGAATGCAGTGAGTAGAACATTTCGCGTTTAACAAGCTTCCTTATCAGACCAATTAACAAGGGTGGCTAGTGGGAGTTGATGGAATTCTCCGCCTGCTAACCCCCACCATCCACCCATGCCAACTCCACGAATAATCATCCAATAATCATGCTTGTCAGATGCTAAATGATCTACCCGGTTAGCTCTATCAGTTTCTGGCTTGTCTGATCTTGATTTAGAGGGGGTCGTTCTTATTCGAGGGCAGTTTTTAGTGATTCGACACGCAATGAGACCGAATCGGGTCCAATACCGCCCAGGATGCCGCATGTTTGGCTTCCCAATTCCCGTTCATGTACGGGATGACGGAGTATGAATCCGGTCCCGTTACCGTTCCCATGGTTTTTACCATTCGACTTGTCTACCTCTGCCAATTCAAGTCCAACTCAGTTCCAGAGTTTTGCTCCAATCAGAAAGTTTTCTATACGGGAAATATGCATAAATCAGCCTCTTTCCGCTTCCCGGTCTCCAATTTACAATATCGCGAGTATTCACGGTGTAGCTTTATAAAATGGTCCAAAAATAGTTTATCCCCATACAACCGCTCACTTGAATTTTGATATACTGATATATGCGCATTTTGTGTATAAGGCACTTTGTGATCAGAGCCGAACTCTTGGACATAATTGGGCTGGCGATCATTGGTTTGAATTCAAGCACATTTTAATGATGGGCATTGTTATAATTAGCTATACATCAGCCACAGTAAGTAGGTACGTATAACATGCCAACCATGAACATGCTTCGAGTTGATCACCAAGTATAATGATAATAAAATAATATAATGAACAAATGTCAGTACATTCTTATACGCTGGTGAGGACATCGGACTCCCCGGTGTAGAAAACACAAGAATGACCGGGTATATACAACCGGCAGTAAAACTACACATATTACGTCACTACTGGACCTCAATACCCAAGCCCCTCGCACACAGTAGCGCTTAAAGATTGCTACTCCCATCTTCCCTCAGCGTATGTTCCTGCCTCAACTCTTCCGCATCAAAATGTAGTCTGTCCACATAATCTGCAGCACCACTCATATCCAGGATCTTTGCACATGCAGCGGGCAGACGCAGCAGGCGGGGATCCGGGACCTCGAATCCTCCCCGTGCGACAAACGTAATATATTTCCCGGACTCTGTGAGGTGGTTTGCTGCTTGAGACGGCGGTAGACTACGTGCCGTGCGCGGCTGGTATGTATCTTCCATTCCCTGGTATGATGAGCTTCTCTTTATCAGCAATGGGATATGCACTATATCGGCACTTCCTCGAGCCACCATTTCAGCTGTCCAAACATCAGACGCAGTGTGCAGTCCAGCATCAGCGCATTCCGGGGGTTATCGATCTTGTCGCCCTCGAGCGTCAGGCGCACTCCTGGATCAAACATCTCTAGCACCTGCCACACAAACCTATTTTCCTCCTTGATCACGCAATCTTTGCCACCGTTCAGTGCATGAGGGATGATGTGTGCGGCATCCAATTTCGCAGTCATCACGCCCACTGGAATTGTCGCGCCGCTGCGTCGGAGCTTGTCGTATACCCCAGGATTCAATGCGCCAGTTATAACACAACGCGAATCGTCCCGCTGCATACACTGTGCGCAAGCAGAAATGCGGTGGTCGGAGGATGTCTGCGCCTGGTCAGGTGGTACCCGAGATCGCCATGTGTAGAAGTTCGGTGATGCATGCAAAGGTGGCGCAGACGTCTTCCCGCCCTCTGCAACAAGCGGAACAAAGAAGTATTCGAGAAGGGAACGCCCAAAGTCTTCGAGGGCCGAAAATGCCGGTGTGGGATGGACATGTCCGATGCGCGCGCGGGGGAGTATATCGCGTAGCGGTGGGATAGGATTGAATTCGTCGCTCTCAGTCAGGACACTGAGGGTAGGAGCAGGGCAGAGGTGGGCGAGGGCCTGCCGCACCACATTGGCACGTCCGGTTGCTGGCGGTGCAAAATCGCGTAGATGTCGAATCAGTTTGTCGGCGCGGAAGAGCTCATCAGCGACGGAGGCATTGGTAGTGGAAACGGGTTCACGGAAGAGTTCGCGCGAATATGCCACTAGGATGGAGTCGAGAATTTGGTCTGCTTCGTGGATCTGGTGTGGTGTTGCTTCTGGGGAGAGGTTGAAGTCGAGAACGCTCTGTAGCGAGATATTACGCCGCGTGTGGCGCTGTGGAGTGAGGGGCTGTGGAGTGAGGGGCTGTGGAGTGAGGGGCTGTGTGAGCTTGAAACGGATCAGCCTGGGAGATTACAGTTCTATGTCGTCTGCGCTGTCGAGCATGTTGCGATGGTAGCGAGAGATGCAGTAGGCTGGCAAGTGGCTGGATCCTGTTTCAGGGGTGGCGTCTCGGGAGATATCGGGCTCCAACATCTTATCTGATCTGTCTTCATCTATGCCTCCTCCTTGTCCGTTGCATTGTCACACTGGTTTGTCTCGTCCCCAACTCTCGTTGCATCACGCGTAGGACTGGAGGTGGGTAACTAGACAATGCTCGCAACTCCTGGCCTCGGCCCAGGCTCTTGGAGTGGTGATTGGCGATTGGCTGTGAACTATTATAAGCATGTCATGTGATACACGTTTGGAATTTGGGATCTATATACAATTATACAAATCATGCATCACATCACGTGCTGTACTCCATAGTACTCATCCATCATATACTTCATCACGCCAAATATACTTGAGCCTGAACCGAGGCCAGCAACTCCTCCTTTGAGGCGGTTCTCTTGTTCATATGTTAAGGTGACATTTGGAATAATACATCCGCTCAGCGAAACCCTAGATCCTCAATTTCCAGCCCAATTAAGTCCTCGAGTTGCGGTCCAATCACAAAGTGTTCTATACATGAAATGTGCATAATTGTGCGTGCTTTCACCTCCCGGTCTCCGATTTACAATTTGTTCAACATTTATTGCGCTGTTGTGGGAAATGATCGATTTTCGGCCATTTTTTGGGCTCACGCTATAGCGAAACAACGAATATTAGAGATATTATAAATCAGAGCCCATGAGGTGAAAGGGCGCATAGTTATGCACATCTCATGAATAGAACACTTTGTGATTGGACCGCAACTCGTGGACTTAATTGGGCAGGTACTGTTGGATTTCGCGATTTTTCGCGATTCACCTCACAGCTCGCTGCGCCCAGATTTTACTATATTGTACCGATGAATCCGCCATCTGCTGGGTATCGCTTTGCTTTCCTTCTGGTCTGAGGTAGTGAAATCCGCTGCGCCTGGCAAGCCTTATTTGAATTGTAGGCTGAGAGTTTTGAGCGACCGGACGATGGTAACTCTATGTACCCGTACTGGAACAGACGAAGTCACCTGATTGGCGATCACTTAAACTACAGGATCAATCAACATTATTACCTTTCAACCTTGTATTTTCAATATCATCTGCCTTAGGGATCTCCAGCCTATAGATTACTTCCACTCATACTCAGACAGCTAACACTTGGTGAATGTGTCGAGATAAAGCATAGATATAGATTTGAGTCAGCATTATTCTCACCCTCCAATACTAGGAACCATGGAGGTTCACTGGGAGACGGTCAATCAAGACGAACTACGGATGGGATTAGGACCAAAAGTGATTTGACGTAACAAAATATTGAGAATCGAAAGGTACTTGAAGGGAAAGAGATCACGGAAGCCAAGCAAGAGAATACTATGAAGAAGCGGCGCAGGAATCCTAGAAGAGACAGTTTCAAATAATGGCATATAACAGCGACACATGACCCGAGACCAGGTAAGTGCCAAAGGATATAGTGGCCGATACACATACCTAGATCTGTTCAGAAAACCTTTACTATTCAACTGACCTATAAGATTACTCGAGTCCACGTTTGCAACTGTATCCACATCTAATCTCATCCATACATATGCACTCGCAGGCTTACGTGCGTCTACATTGCAGAGCACAGCGGAATCGTAGTTGTACAACGACTGTGAGGCATACCGCTTGTATGGATCATGATGAAGGTGTATGGAATAATTAATTTGTTTTTGGTTGAGCGTAATTAGTACTTGTGTATATACATTCCACGAATGAACCAGTCCACCCACGGAGTGAGTGACTCCGCCACCAATACCGTTACTCAGCACTGGAACCTCTGTGAATGGACTAAAGCAACAACTATAGCTTCTGCACACTCTGCAAACAGTGACGACTGTTGTAGTGTACAAACCAAACCTAAGAAGGAAGGTAAACCTTTAGCGCATCTGGTATAAATTCCGTTCGTACCAGTCTCAGAACCCTGGACACTACGCACAACATTTTACACTCCATCTGCACGGTAGGCAATCACTAGGAATGTGGGGTGCCGGATGTTGCTTTCAGACAAGGGTTTTAGTCGACGCTGCTAGTGGCTGCCAGCGGAAATATCCTGTCACAAATCCGAAACACTGTGCAATGCGAAATTGGGAAGGAGGATATGACTCCTCTAGACTTCGGCCAAACTAGAATACTAGAAACCCTTAGTCCAATGCATGTCTTTGTTGATATTATTTAGTCAGGAGAGTAAACAGCAATAGCTTTGCCTCGCATATACTATATGAAAGGTTTGGGTTCGATAGTGTTAGCAACGGTGCCGGGTTACCCGGCTGCAGATCCATTTTGCGGTTCCTACAATGTTGGCAACATTTACGGTTTCGAATTCTTGTCATATCATGACATAGTATATATGTAATGATGCACCGTTAGGAGTTCTTGCACACCCCAATCTCCGATATGCAATCTGATCAATATTCTTCAAGTCGCAAAGAAATCACAGTCAAAATTTCGCCCAAATGGCGAGTTGTCGACAGCAACTCAACGAATATAGCTCCGATTCAGAATCGGAGACCAGCTGGTGAAAGAGCTCTTAACACTGCATAATTCACGTATAGTTCATGTGGCGATGCAATCAGAACTCAAAAACTTAATTAAAGTGAAGAAGCCGGTCTTGCAAGGGCCGGGTTTTCATGTGTGAACAGGCCAAAGAGCAACTTGCTGGGTTTTTCATGCGGTCAAACACATTGCAATGTTTCGGTTCCGGTTCCAAACATAACCCGGTACCCTTCAAGAAGGTTGGAGCGATTGCTAACACTACCCTTACGGGAGGTGAACTCATTCACGTACTGTGTTAGTCAAAGGGTTCTTCTGCCGTAAAGATGGTTTTGATGTTGTGTCTCCATGCTTTCTGCACTCTCACTAGAGTATGACGGGACCTGATATCCACTCTGCCTGTGGGCTAGCCGGCTAGATTGCAGAGGTCCCCTCCACTACCCTTCGTCCCTACTGAGAAATAAATGAATGAAAAAGGAATGACAGATAGAATGAACAATATATCCCCTTTGCCACCACTGTGAGCCTCTGCTGCCACTCTGTACCACTGTTCTCTGGTGGGCACATGGCCCAATTTTAGTTGATAAAACCTAGCAGATATTTCATTCTGTAAAGGCATACGTCCTTGTATGGACCTGTAGGAAGGTATATCAGTAGATCTGGTTTCAAATGTGGATATCAATATTGTAAAGTAGTATAATGTAAGATTATCACTAAAGATCTAAGGTTCGTGGCGAGCCGACTATCTAAAGCCGGTGTAACCCGGCCCTGGACATGTAATGTGCAGCCGTGCCGTGACAGTATCCCCGTCTTTAGGTGCAGACCTCCTGGGCTGTATAATCCCATTCAAGAGTAGGGAAGGAAACAATCAAACAACCGTTCAACGTACGCATACAAACGAACCCATAAGTCCCACAACCGATCAGTACCATATGGTAGCCATTTGGCTGATCTGGCGAACGGGGAAACACCACCTCCACGTGACTTATCTCCGTCGGTGGTAAATACCCGTGCTGATGCCATTGGTACTGGGACGAGATCCAAAGAAGAAAGAAAGTAATGAAGTAAACAGAAGAGAAGAAAATAGAAAGAAGGAACATCCAAAGTGACACCGTCCTCCATTTTTCCACTTCCGGATTGACCGGCATCCGACCATCCAATCTGGCACTCGTAACTGGTAACAAGTGTAGGTTATTGTTGGAAATGGACACAGTAATCCCAGTGAAATCCTCAATCATAGTATGAGTCTTGTCTTGGCTCTTCGGCATCGATGGTGCTTTCCGCTCACTGCTCATCATCACCATCACCATTGCCATCAGCAACTACATCGTAATATCTAATTTGTAAGCATTCCAGTAACCGGTCATACTCACTACACTTTCAAGTGTGCTACCACTCGCGCTCTTCCAATTCCTCGTGAACAACTCCCCAGCTCAGCACATCAGCGATTGGAGTTGCCGCTTTCGCAGCTTCTGCTCTCGGTATCGTAGCCATTGTTGATGTTCAATCATATATGACCTCGTATCTATCTCGTAAGCTTCCCATGAGATGGTCATTCACACCATACATATTCGCGCGCATTTGGGCTCTCCCGACCCTTGTGCATAGCTCTGTGGGCCAACCTCGGTATCTGACATCATCTCTTGTAGCCGGTGGCTCTCATACGGTGCCTGTCAGTTGTTATATTCATCCTCCTTCAGAATCCGCCAAGCAGGCATATAGGCCTTCAGTATGGACGTGCAGCATTCCTTTCGGCAAGCCGTTGTATAAACATCCCAGTCAGTGCCTTCGGTAGAGGGCTCCCGATAATCCTCCTATTCAAACACAATTGGAGTCATTCGGCCTTGATCTTGGTCGGATGGTATTCGGTGACTGCCTTTCGCGATACAGTTTGGTGACTGTCTCACGATGCCGTTCGGTAGGCCTTTTGGTACATTCGGAGATCATTTCCGCTCTCGTTTGGAACTCCTTCGGTAGACATAATGGCACTCATTCGCCATACATTAAACTCGCTTGATCATCTCATCATCTCTCCGTCCACATGCGGTCGCACTGATCATCCTCCAAGTCGGTGCACTTGTTGGTACACTTGACATCCACCCAGTGCTGGATGCGCTTATCTCCAAATGCTGGTTGCGCTCGCCGGCTGTCCTCCGGGTATGCTTTCCGCTCCTTCTCCAGGAGTGCTTGCTGTCACTTGTCTGGGTATCCATATCATCGATCTCTGAGTTCACTTGTCGTTTCATCTGGGTGACTGTTCTCCACGTGCTTGTTGTCTCTGCTGGAGATCTCTTCCATGGTACGCTCATCGACTAATCTCCAGCTGTGAATCGCTGCCGGTAAGTACGTTCCAAGGTGCTTGCTCCCAGCACTTCCGGTATGGTGATTGCTGGCAGTAGATGTTTGTTTTGATTCCAGTACGGTCATTCCCCTGGTTGTATGTCGTGCTCTGCCGACGACTAATACATTACGGCTTCTTGCGGTGCCATATCCATTGGTTAGGGTTGATTCTTAAGTTTATTTACCAGTCGCAGCTGTGTATCTCAGAATAGTCGAGACTCAGTCGGGATCGCCGGGACTGAGTCAGGATCTCGTGTGGGATTGTAACTTGGACATACGATTTCCTGATTCATCTACACGTGCGTTTGCCATCACTTCTCTGGGTGCACTTTTCGCCGTTGCTACCCTTCTGTATTGGTCAATGCGTTTCATGCTGCTTCATACGTGCACTCTCGGTAAGCTCGCATGCCAGCCCCTTCCTGGTGCGGGAATGAACACCCGCCCCAGGGAGGGGCTGGAGGACTTAGTCGTCGGTATTACTCCGAGGTTCGGAGTGGCAACGAGCTCCTGAACTCAACACCGAAAATCAAATTTTTTTTTTTCGGTCACAGCCTATGTAGATGATAACTGCTCTGGTAGTCTGCCTGGACTTGACCGAAATTGTTTGTGTGTGTTGAATGTGCCCTCAGTGCTGGCCGATGCTTCACTCCGAACTCGGGTCTATCCTGCATGACATTAGGGGATATGCTGGAGTACCTCCACCACACACAAACAATTTCGGTTAAGTGCAGGCAGACTACTAGAGCAGTTATGATCTACATAGGCTGTGACCGAAAACTTCTTTTGACATTTTCGGTGTTCAGTTCGGGTGTTCAACCCTCGGAAAACTGATCACCTATTCGGGGATGTAAATTGTCCAGCCCCCGCCTGGATCGGGGCGGGGGCTGCCACACGAGCTTACACTGTCGGTACGGTAATTGTTCGCGGCGAGGATTGTCGCGAATCCATGTCACGGTGACACGTGACCCAGGCCAGGAATCGCCAATTCTACATAGTCTGCTCGCCAGCAGTCTAGAGCTCTAGCGATAATCTTACCGATACATCTACATCTACTATGACTCGCATCCATGTTTGCAACCAGATTACTATAGTTACAATACTCATACCTATGAGGCCGAATGCAGCCATACGTGCGCTTACACTATTATCGCTTTTTCAGTAAACGGATACGTTTCGCTCGCGGGATTCTGAGTTGACGGGTTTTACCCCTTTTCCGAAGTGACACCACATCAGCAAATTGTATTTTAGATACTGGGGGCCTCCAGGAGTGTGTGAGAGGAGGCAGAGTGTAAACTTAGAAGGGTCAATTTCAGGAGAGAACCAGACCATAGGAGTGCACACCGGCTGGCCATCAGAGTAAGTGAGATCTCTAATGACTGGTACAGGAGCGCCAGGTGAGCTGTTGTGATAGGTTCGGGAGCGCCTGGGACTATCGCCATATCAATCAGGGAATCCCCAACTAACACTGAGAGATGCCGTATTCTTATGTATATTCATTTCAAGGACAGCAGGAGTCATGTGAGATTTGTGTGAGGTACCCATGCCATAAGGATACCCTCCACGTATGATATATACATTGTGGCTTATTATCAACTTCTATATCATTCTATAGTACCCAGCATCTCATCAACATTCCATTGTTTCCATCGCTACATTAAGGAGAACCAAAGAAAATGGTGAGGTATTCAAGAATGAAAGTAGGTAAAACTGGACCAAAAACGTGACTAATCAATCATGAAATGGCGGCACGTTACCCGGGGCCGGGTAATCTCGATTCTATATAGTCCGCTCGCCTCGATCCTTTGATCTCGAGCAATAATCCTACTATTCATCCACTCCTAATATCACTTGCATTTCCATTTGGAACCTGATTCCAACAGCTACTATACGTATGCCTATGAGGCCGAACATTCACGTATATGCCCTTGCACTAGCACTTCAATTTCAGTGACCAGATACGTTTTGCTCATGGGATTTCGCAAGTCACCCCTTGTCTGACGTGCCACATTACACAGTCAACAATTGGGGATACTCCACCGAAAATGATATATGAAGGCATCATTACTGCGTCACAATGAGTGATCATGATTTCATTATTCAATTGGTCCACCTGATTGCAGTGCAGATGTCAGAGACCAATTTGCGCACAAGATGTGTCACTGGCAATGATGACATTTATCACGATTACTGGACGCCAATATTCGACCCTGCCGAAGCGAGAAATCGTACACGATCAACCTAGTTGCGTTTGAACACCAGTCCCACAGATCAAACAAACGCGATCACTAGTCTACGCAATGTACGATGGAGGGAGGGATCATACTCCTGAATCAACAATGTTGAGAACCACAGACAAACTCGGGAGCTGATTTATGCCACAGCACAGTGATAAATACATTGATTGTAGTCGAGCGAAGTCCACCTTCTTCAATTGGCGTGTTCACTGACAGATCTAGCAACCACGAAGCAGCCCACTGGCAGAACCATTCAACTGCAAAAGTATGTATTCACTCCTCGAGAGAATCATGCCTACGGAGATAGTTAAGAGTATACAAGAGACCCACCTATGGATGAAGATCAGCAGAAGAATGAAGCACTCTTACCGCGCCGAACATTTCTCCGAGCGGAGTGCACTTACAGACAATTCACCACACGATTGAAGAATATTTACGCCAAGAAGCATTACATCAATTGATACGAACTTATAATCGCGATTTATTGTGCAACGTCAAGTGTATTTACGGTGGAGACCAACTCAATTCTGCAGCCCATCTATAATGATCACTCAGTGCACGATTATTACGGACATGCGAAGTTGACCAACTCTATCAAAGACTTTCGACATTAATAACATTCACGGCAACGGAAGCCACATGTAACCGTTATCACCTACAGACCGAATAAGCTCTGGACTTCTGTGATCGTCATTGCTATGACTGAGAGCAAGCCAAGAAAGGTAAGCAAGATTGTTTATATTTCCTACGGGAGAGACGACATGTTGATTCAAGATTTCCACCTCATCAGGCACCACTTTCACAGGACCAATTGGAGGATCCATTCAATTGATGAGTTGTGGATAATACAAGTTTTCATTAATTCTGGGACCTATTCCACAGCACTCAGTCAATATATATGTTTACCAGCAAAATAACTATTATTAAGCAGCATACATTACCAGTCCTTATTGCGAAATGGAGTGGACTCAGAATCGCAAATAAATTGGCTTGATGTGCCCATTTGGATGTATGTGTCACCAAACGAGCGTGGTTTAGGGCCCCAACGCGGCAATGGTCGATCGGTCACTGTGCCGGTCTTACCTTCACACAATATACTTCTATCGCAGCCACTGTAACGGCCTGGCCAAGTGCCAGTTGATATGTGGATGCGATCGTGGTGCGAAAACATGTCTGTAGTGCGAGATATGCTACCGAGACAATTGCGGTTGGGAGATCTTCTCCATAATCATCAAGCATCTGGACCACCATAGGACATACCTCCCCCGGGGATACTAAGTCAGAACCCGCTTCATCACTGCTAGTCAGATGGCGGATATGATGGCATTCACCCAACAGTCGGGGGTTTGCACCAGTTCGCTGGGACCCGCTGCATATGGACCAATGGATGTGGCATCTTGAGCCAGCAGAAGTTGAAACCCTCGCAGGCTGAATGAGTGAGCAAAGAGCAGTGGTGGTAGTTGAGGCAGAAGGGGGTTCACAAGCGAATCCTGAATGACTGCTACTGCCTCGCCGAGACACAAAGATAGTGGCTAGACGGCGGGGCTTAGCTCCTTGTCAGCGAACCGTTAATGACATGTCCTTGTGGATTTTCCCTTCCACCACATCCATCCTTTCGCTTCATTCTATTGACTAACACGTATGCAGAAGATTCAGGGCCATACAACTCTGTGCGGGGCTGCAGTTTGGAGATAATCCCCACCCACAAAAGTCAAGTCACAGCGGTGGTAACGGTACGGCTGCACGTGACGTGTCCTGGGCCATGTAATCGCCATTGTATAGAGTTGGCTTGCCACGAGCCTTATATTTCTAGCGATAATCTCCCCTTGACATCAACACGTCTACATATATAGTCACTCGAGTCCACATTTGCAACCATATCCCTAGGCAGCCAGACCCTGGCGTATGCTTCCTTAAACTATTATCCCTTTTTCAGTAACGGGATATGCTTCGCTCACGGGAATTGCGAGTTTACACCTATTTCGACGAGCAAGAATAAGAAGTCAACAATTCGAACATGCACTGTGATTTGAGACCAGATACCTACCGATTATACAAGCGACAAGTCTTATGACATTCATCCTCCAATCAGGTGAATTGTCAAGAGAAGAGACGATTTCCAAGATGCTCTCGGCAGCGAGACTCGTTACCAGCCAACAATGTCGATGATTGCTTCAGGTCGAGAGACAACTATTACCCACGTCCAACAAGAGGAAATCGCATACGATCCATTGCAACCAGCACAATTACAATCGACTGCAGTCAATTGAGTAGCATCAGACAATGCCGAGATGGTGGTTGAAGAAAATGACCATATTACCCCTTAACGCATACGACTGACAAGAACCCAATGAGAGGTCATCCGAATGATGATATTTGAGTCAACACGGTTATGTTGCATGATCAGAGTGCAACTACGGAGGAACGGCTTTCTGCGAGTGAAATACGGCTACAAAGATCGACTACACTATCACAGTTTACTTACGGAGAAGCTATCGAAGACCACTTACGATCAAAATCAGTATCTTGTGCAGGGATACTAGATGTCTGCGTACCACTTCGACAGATACCCCCAGCAATAACCACGTATGCTAGAAACAGGAAGATGATTTCCATCAATTGGCACCACAGCAGTAGATCGCGGTCGTGCGAATGCCATTTCTACGAATTCAGTCACGAATACCTATGATACTATGAACACTGATGGTCGCTCCAAAGGCTACAACAATGCTAAGGCTGATGACTGTCGATTGCACCGCGGATGCTGCACCCGACACCGAGACACGATTCGATACAACTACCAGTTGCGAACAAAAATCAGGCGACTAGGAAACGAGCGATTTCCAAATCGATCCTGCGGTACTACCTGGACCGCCAGCGTTTTTCGGAATTGAGATGGCAATCGGGTGTCCCAATGACTACCACTGGGGGCGCACAAATACTGAGACTTCTTAATCTTGATGCTATTTATACTTTATAACTGTTCATATACCACCAACTTTGGGGTGAGGCAATGTTTATAGACCACCTTTGCACGGGTGAGGAAGATGCATGCAATCTAAACATTGAGCACTTACAGTTGCAGCTCGGAACTAGCTGTTGATAATAATGCGCGGCGGTGGGACAGCGATTGACTGCTGGTCCAGTAGGCACTGTGAGGAGTTAACTCACGAGTGTCCAGTCGTGCACTGACTGGCATCGTCCGGGAGTGAGCATTAGCCACAATGTGTGAAGCTTGCGATGGCCTTCCTTTCTGAAGCAAACTGAGATTAGGATTGCTCGAGCTGCGGTAGAGCGGAACCCCAGAGGCTATATGTCAGAAGTGGTAAACCTCGTAGGCTGGATGAGCGAGCAAAGAGCAGCGGCAGCAATCGCGGCAGAAGAGCGTCCACATGGGAACCGTTAATGACTGCTACTGGCTCGCTGAGGCATGTAGGAAGTGACTGGACTGCGGGCCCTGATCCATTCGTGGGCGAACCACTAATGACAAGGCCTTCTGGATATTACTCTTCATCGCCTCCATCCTCTGTTGATTCTTTAGCTAATGGAGATGATAAAGCAGAAGCAGCCGTAAGAATTTGTGCAATCTGGATTTGGGAGATATCACAACTTGAAGACGGGCGTGCGTGATCGGATAGCCCAATCATCAACGGATAGTGGCTCGGGAATGAATCATGTCATATAATGATATCTCACTGAGTCTGAGCGGAAGCCAGCCTCAATCAATCAAGCTACGAAGATCTACAATGAACACAACCGAATAGGGGCCGTACGAGTCGTATATGGTTTTACAAAGCTATCGGCAGAGCAACAACTTTCAAAATAGGGGGATGAATGTACCGGAATCGCAACCGCTACCGCTAGTGTTAGCAACGGTTCCGTTTTCGGACCGTTTCTATTATAGCGGTTCCATGAAAACCCGGACCTGGCCAGTTCGGTCCGGGTTTGTACCAAACGGTTCCCTCAATTAAGTCCACCATTATTGATCCGATCATTTAGTGTTTGGTACATGAAATATGCAGCTGCAGATGGCGCATCTTTTGGTGGTCTCCGATTTTTGATATCTTTAAAACTCAGCAAGCTGCTTTGAAATTATCGTCATTTTTGGCGCAAAAACGAGGTTTTTCGGCTGGCGCTTGCTGAAATTTAAAGATATCGAAAATCGGAGATGGCCAAAAGATGCG
>Ga0307512_10002562_pt1 | contig 22664 bp, 23 predicted proteins | sample 14_EM_MG_FD_200267 | JGI IMG/M metagenome (GOLD analysis project Ga0307512, IMG submission 200267) | Populus trichocarpa ectomycorrhiza microbial communities from riparian zone in the Pacific Northwest, United States - 14_EM | ecosystem: Host-associated > Plants > Roots > Unclassified | place...
TGGAGGAGGATGAGGAGGAGGATGAGGGATATGCGATTGGAGAAGATTGGGATGGAGGTCTGAGGGCCAGAGGGGCTAGCCGCAGTTTGGGGGGTTGCTTGGGACGAAGGGAGGCGACAGACATTGACCAGGAACGGAGGGAGGAGGAGGGGTGGGAGGGATCAGTTTATAGAGTACTTATATCTGCCGAGGGATTATAGTCTTGTACTTGTAAACCGAGATTTCAGATTTCCCCCCGAATTGACAACACACCGACACCCATGCACTATCTGATGATTTTTGATTGCCTCGGCCCCCCCCCTGTCGACCGAAATGATCTCACTAAAACAAATCGAATACTTGCCCGCGCATCGCCTCCCCTCTCGATCAAGAACCCGACCGAGTCCGCACGCCCAGGCCATGCGGACTGAACACTGAAGTGGCTAAGAGCATGCAATGGAATCGTTTCATATTATCGGTGCACGTGAGGTACATTCCAATCAAATACAGTGATGCTCAATGTATGAGAGTAAGAGAGGATGATAACAGTATAGGAAAAAAAAAAACGAAAAAAGAAAGAAAAAAAAACGGAAAGAGTCCTACACCAGAAAACGGTCTCCTCCTTATTGCCGATCTCGGGGCCGCGATTTGCGTCGTTGACGCGGAATGGATCAGGTTGGGGTGGTCACTCTTTGGGCGTTGTTATGTGCGTAAGTGGTGGTTGATCTGCGAGCGGAGGTTGTTCCGTGAACGGTTAGACTCAGGACGAGGGCGAAATGCGAACAATGGCGAGAGAAAACGAAAGAGAGTAGTGCGAATGTCAGTGTTGAGAATGGTCTAGATGAGATCGCTACATTTGCACTTTCCATCAGCAATCTGTCCTTCAACTCAAAACGCAAAGATCACTTACGCGACGTTCAATGGCATCTCATCGATTTGTGTGTTGTAAAATTCTATACGAGATGCCAGCGCCGTCAGTCTCCGACTCTTCTGTCATTCAAGGGCGCATCAGCCGCACTCACGTTCAATATCCCTCAGCATCCTGATGTCATCGGTCGTCACAAAATTAATGGCAACTCCCTTTCGTCCGAATCGTCCACCGCGCCCAATACGGTGGATGTAGTTCTCCCTGTTTGTCGGCAAGTCGTAGTTGATCACCAACGACACTTGCTGTACGTCAATACCGCGAGCAAGCAGGTCGGTGGTGATCAAAACACGCGAGGAACCAGAGCGGAACTCCTTCATCAAAACTTCCCGCTGCTTCTGATCCATATCTCCGTGCTGTCATATAAGGCGATCAGCTCTCTCCTAATATTGTCCTGGACATCGCGGGGAACACACCATGGCTGACACCGTAAATTCTCTCGAGTGCATCTTCTCCGTCAACCAGTCAACCTTCCGGCGAGTGTTACAGAAGATGACGGCCTGTGTGATGGTGACCGTTTCGTAAAGATCGCACAGAGTATCCAACTTCCATTCCTCCTTTTCGACTGCAATGTAGAACTGCTTGATACCTTCCAACGTCAATTCGTCCCTCTTGACAAGGATCCTAACCGGCTCTCGCATGAACTTCTTCGTCACCTCGAGCACATCCGCGGGCATGGTGGCAGAGAGAAGAACGACTTGGGTGTCCTGAGGGAGGAGTTGGAACACCTCGTAGATCTGGTCCTTGAAACCACGGGACAACATCTCGTCGGCTTCATCAAGACAGAATATTTTGATGGTGTCGGTCCTGAGGGCTCTGCGGTTGATCATATCAAAGACACGACCGGGAGTGCCGACAACGACGTGAACACCCTCCTGCAACTTGCTCATATCCTCGCGGACGTTCGTTCCACCGACGCAGGCGTGACATTCTATGTTCATGTAGTCGCCGAGAGCGACGACGACCTTTTGAATCTGTTGAGCAAGCTCACGGGTCGGTGCGAGGATGAGAGCCTGGGTGCCTCTGACGGAGAGGTCAAGCTTTTGAAGGATGGAGATGGAGAAGGTCGCGGTCTTGCCGGTACCGGACTGGGCCTGAGCGATGACATCGTGACCCTTGATGACGGGGACAATCGCACGTTGCTGGATTGCGGAAGGACGCTCGAAACTTTAGGGGGAGAAAACGTCAGAGATAATCGCCGGCGTCACTCTGTCAAGCGTACCCGTAAGCGTAGATACCGCGAAGAAGTTCTGGCTTGAGATCCATGTTGTCGAAGCTGTCGAAAGACAATCCTTTAACGGTGTCCAGTGTCGAGCAAAGGACATAAAACACGAACTTATCGACGATTTGATCCCAGTTGGATTCAATTTCTGCATCTTGGATATCTTGGAGAGATTCTCTGTGACATCAGGGTTAACAATTGGTGACAAGAGGTTAGAAATGGCTGAATCTTACTGGGCAGACATGATTTTATGTGGTTAAGAAGAAAGAGGAAGGGTTCTCCTTTTTTTTTGTATGATACGTGTGGGTGAGGGTGAGTACAAATTTTCGGTGCCGCTCTCCCGGACTCTTCGGTCGTTGCCGACGCACTCCCATCCCAGCTGAAAAATTAAGCTGCAACAGAAAATGGGCTTCGGTCCGTGCAGAATTGTGTCCGACCCTCTATTTCGCTAACTCCTCATCGTGCAGGTACTCCAGGTGGCCGTGGTGGTTTCGGAGGTAGAGGCGGAAGAGGCGGCGGAAGAGGTATGTTTCAATTTTCTCTTGTTCTTCACCGTCCTTATCTCACGCGTTTCCTCACTTCCGCTAATTAGGTGGAGGAGATCGTGGAGAACGCAGTGGGGGTCGTGGTGGCGGTCCCGGCGGGCGAGGGGGAGCATGGGGTATTCTCTTTCGTTCACCAATTTTCTGTTTCTCTCATCTTCATTCATTTCATAGGTGGTGGTGTCCAAAAACGCGGTGGTCCTCCGAGAGGTCGCGGCGGTCCAGGTAGAGGTGGTCGTGGTGGAGGACGTGGGGGTGCCAGAGGAGGTGCAAAAACTATCCTCGAACCCCACAGGCACCCTGGTGTTTTCATCGCCAAAGCCAAGGAGAGCATGTTGGTCACAAAAAACCTTGCTCCCGGAGACTCCGTCTACGGTGAAAAACGAATTACTATCGAGGGCACTGAACCCGATACCAAGGTCGAATACCGGGTATGGAATCCTTTCCGGAGCAAGCTTGCTGCTGGTATTCTCAGTGGTTTGGATCAAATCTTTATCGCACCTGGCAAGAAAGTGTTGTACCTTGGTGCTGCAAGTGGCACAAGCGTTAGTCACGTTGCTGACATTGTCGGACCGGTTCGTCTCCCCCGTTCACCCCAGATATCCACAACACATCCAACTGAGTCTTGTTCGGATTCCAGGAGGGTGTTGTCTACGCTGTTGAATTCTCGCTAAGGTCGGGCCGTGATCTTATCAACATGGCCAAACGGCGAACCAACGTTATCCGTCAGTCCCTGTGTTTCATTGTACCCCGTGGTGTTGGTTTAATGATCTCCTTGTAGCAATCGTGGAAGACGCACGCTTGCCTCAGCGGTATCGCATGTTGCTTTCAACTGTAGATGTTATCTTTGCAGATGTCGCTCAACCGGATCAAGCCCGTATTGTTGGTGTGAATGCTCATAACTTCCTCAAAAACGGCGGTCATGCCGTGATTTCCATCAAGGCGAATTGTATCGACTCGACCGTCCCCGCTGCCCAGGTGTTTGCCCGCGAGGTCGAGGCGTTGCGAAAAGATAACTTCAAACCAATCGAGCAAGTCACGTTGGAGCCGTACGAGCGAGATCATGCCATGGTGTCTGGTGAGTCTAGTCAAGCCCATTGAGATCAGTTTCTGACCCTATTCCTTAGCTCAATACCTCCGCACACCGTGATGCTCCCCCCTTTTTTTTGCTGCAAAAGTGTATGGTATAGATAATTTAATTACTGTGTATGACCGTGTACCGACCGCCCGTATTGCCCCTATGCCACCCCTCGCTTGAGTGATGCGCGATGCGATCTATTTCGGAGTGACACGTCGGTATCAGTCTTTCAAACTCCATCCGCTGTGTGCTTCCGTTACGGAAACCACACAAAATCGCCACCGTCTCTGCTGTTCGGGCCAAAAATCTGAGGTTCTGGACGCGAGAACCGAGGACAGCGCTACATGCGACCGTCTGAAGTAACTCTAAATTTCGGGACACCGCAGGATTCGCCACGTACTTCATCTGATTTTGAAGAGATTCCTCACCCTCACCACTGGGCTTCGTCTCAAGGACAGCTTGAAGAGCTTCCACTACACTACATGAGCGAGGAGACCACCCGCCGTCGCGTGCACCAGCATCCCGACCATCAACACCCACAATACGGGCCGGGGGGATACGCTGATTACCCTGTCAGTCCTGCTGAGCAGGATGATGGTGGAAAAGATGTATATGCTAAAATGAGGCAGAGCCATGGTGGTCTTGGAGGAGGACGGCCAAGGAGATTGCCCCCGCCACCCCCCACGTCTGTGGTACGTCCCTCCGCTTCCACAATCGCCTTTTTGTTTCGTTCATTGTCAACGCATATCCTGACGTTATCCCGCTGTAAGCGTGAGTTCATTTCGCAGAACCTAGAACATATCCCCCCCGTTTTCTACACCCTTCTCTCGTGTTGGACTCGTTTCCATGGTATCGGCAAGTCAGACGTCGTCGTCTGGGATGAAGCGCACTTTGGAAAGTTTGGTTCGCATTACCTCAAACGCGAATTCTATTTCGATGTTCATCCGCCGCTGGGGAAGATGCTTGTTGGGCTTGCGGGTCTGTTGTCTGGGTATAACGGCGGTTTCGAGTTCAAGAGTGGGGAGAAGTACCCTGACCATGTTCCCTACGTCGCCATGCGGGTCATGATTGCTACGTTCGGTGTTGCGATGGTCCCGCTTGCGTGGTACACCGCTGTCGAGTTGGGGATGTCGTGGAAGGCTTGTCATATGGTGGCTCTTATGGTGTTGTTAGGTCAGTTCACTCTGCTTCGATTGGCGGTGCGGAAAACTCATATACTGCTTCAAGACGTCGGCTGGTTGTGCATTTCCCGCTTCATTCTTTTGGACTCTATGTTGTTGTTCTTCACTTTCACTACCGTCTTTTTCCTAACAAAATTCCATAATCAACGATACTAGTGAGTAGGCCCACGAATTTATCCTCTCCTCCTTGGACTAACGTAATTTCCAGTCCGTTCTCTTTTGACTGGTGGATGTGGTTGCTATTCACTGGTATCTCTATTGGCTGTGTAACAAGGTATTTGTTCCCGAGCCTGGTTGGGGTTCAAGCTCACATGCTGAATTCGCTTGCAGCGTGAAACTTGTTGGCCTGTTCGTGACGGCTTTAGTCGGTGTGTACACAGTGGAAGACCTGTGGCACAAGTTTGGTGACCTTAAGATGTCGCTGGTCAGCTCCTTTCGCGCCCTACTCCAGAGTCTTTTTGAACTCAACGAAAATAGCGGGACCAACTTTGGCACTGGGGAGCCCGCGTTGCTTGTCTCATTATCACTCCGATTATCGTCTACATGATAACTTTCAAGATTCACTTCCTCATCTTGAACCACTCCGGTCCTGGCGATTCGCAAATGAGCTCTCTGTTCCAAGCGAACCTCGTCGGAAACGACTTCGCTAGGAATCCTCTAGGTCAGATCATTCACACCGGCCACTTGATCTGTGCTGACCTTTTCCCTATGGTTCTAGAGGTTGCGTTTGGGTCCAAGATCACGCTCAAGAACATGGGATGGGGAGGGGGTCTGCTTCATTCTCACGTACAAACGTTCCCCGTTGGCTCGTTGCAGCAACAGGTCACTTGTTACCATTACAAGGATGAGAACAATGACTGGATCGTTCTGCCACGGTGGGACGAACCGGCTTACGATCCCAATGCTCCTCTGAGGTTCCTCGAGGATGGCGGCGTCGTTCGTCTGAAGCATTCGTCTACTTCTAGAAACCTACACTCCCATCCAATCCCGGCTCCTATCACCAAACTCAACCACGAGGTAGCTTGTTACGGAAACGATACGGTTGGCGACCTACAGGACCACTGGAAGGTTGAGATCGTGGACGACATCAAGAGGGGGAGTAAAAGTAATTTCGACAAAATTCACTCTTTGACAACCAGGTTACGGTTCCGACACGTGCATCTGGGATGTTATCTCAGAGCTGCGAATGCGGTCCTGCCTCAGTGGGGATTCAAACAGATCGAGGTCAGCTGCGACAAGGAGAACAACCCTGAAGATATTCACACTCACTGGAACGTGGAGAGTCATTGGAACGACCGATGTGAGTCTAGGCGGGTGTGTTCTTATCTGACGCTAACCACTTCATACAGTACCGAGCGGCAATGCCAAATTCTACCGCTCACCATTCCTCCGCGACTTCTGGCACCTCAACGTTGCTATGATGACGTCCAATAACGCTTTGGTACCTGACCCTGACAAATTCGACGTCTTGGCGTCCGCGCCGTTCGATTGGCCATTCCAACGCCTTGGACTTCGCATGTGTGGTTGGGGCGATCAACAGATCAAGTACTACCTCGTCGGCACACCGTTGATCTGGCAGGGATCTACTATCAGTTTGTTCATCGCGGTGCTTCTCCTCGGGTTTTACCTGTTCCGGCAGCAAAGGAAATATATCGACATGGAACCTCGTGCGGCATTTCATACCCCTGGCGTCGTCATTGACGGTACTAAGCGCTTGCGTGCAGGTGAATGGGACCACTTCCTCTACGTTGGGAAGATCGCGTTCTTTGGGTGGTTCTTCCATTTCGGTAAGCCGGCCTTACTCCTTCCAGACTGGCGAGATCTGACCTCACTCCTTCACCCAAGCCCCGTTCCTCATCATGGGTCGCGTCACCTACATTCACCACTACGTTCGTATACCCCTTGATGTTCCCTGATACGGCCGAAAGCTGATCTATCTTATCGATTTCATACCCTCCCCCTTTTTTCTTTGCCCCCTTAGCTTCCGACCCTGTATTTCGCCGTTCTGATGTTCGCTCACCTCCTCGATCACTTCTTTTTTTCCACTAAACGGTATTCGGAAAAAACGAAGAACATCATATTCGGCGTCAATGTGTTCCTTCAATTGGCCTCGTTCTATTGGTTCAAGGAGCTCACTTGGGGGATTGAGGGGCCGGTCAACGAATACAAACATCGTGGATGGCGTTCGGTGAGCTTCTTTCCCAGCCCTACGGAAAATGAATTCAACTGACGAACGTGAACCCCGTTTTTTGAACTATAGAGCTGGAATCTATATAATTAAATTGACAGTGAACCTATCTAATCTCCTCCCCTACTTTTTGACCCTCCGTGTTGTCTCGGTTTAGACATTTTGGAGTGTGATTATATAAGTAATGTCCTTGCAGGGGAAAACCAAAACGATAGTCATCGTAATATGATTATATACACTGGTTTGCCCCTCCTCTCCCATCCTGGTCCCCGCAGGTCCCCGCCACGTCGAAAAACGGCCGTGATCACTTCGTCCAAGCATTAGCTACCCGTTTGTAGAACAGCAGGTATGGGCATCTGTGATCCCTATCCGCTTCGAACACGTCCTTAGGCAGGACGTCTGAAACGAGCTCGTCGTCGATGCGTATCCATGCCTCGCGTGGCTTCTGGGTCATGTCTCGGTTCGGATGAAGAACATCGAGAGTGTAGTGACCACCAGAGGCAGACAGGCCGTGGTGATAAAGGACTGTGGGAGGGTTGTCAAACTAATCGGCAACAGTGATCCGGCAGTCTCTTTTGGTGCTTACCTCCAAAGAGCTTATACTTCGCTTTCTGCGACTGCCTGCGGCCTGGAGAGATCAAACCTGGGGAAACTAGTATGAGCAAACACGAAATGGAACATCAGACCATTAGAGCATACTCGAATCGATCTCCAGCTCAGCGGTGAACGAAATCGGTTTCCCAACCTTGACTACGTCACCTACTTGTGTATCGTACAGGAAACGTTTTAGATGAAGAACCAGTGTGGGTGGCAGGGACTCGATTAAAACCTGCTGGTGTGCATCTACTGATACACCAGGTCTCGTTGGCGAGGTCACAGTCACTGGTTGAGGATTAGAAATGCACTGAAGAGCTTCCCCAATAGTGTTAACTTGTTCGCGCTACAGGTAGTATTGTTAGGTGATGCAAGAGATCCTTTTCGGTTCAGCGGTGACAAACCTGGATGTCTAGTTGTAGTGCTCTCCAGCTCTCCACGACCACGGAATCCTTGTGTTGCGGTACGCGAAGTGTAGAACGGAAAGTACCTCCGAAGATGCGGGTGATAGGGGAGTCTGCGGCTTTAGCCTGTGTCCAAGGTTAAAGGTTTCAGATGCAGAGAAAGGGAATCCATACCGTTCGTGTTACCACTGTCCGATTCTTACGTCCGACCTCCATCCATCCACCTTCCTTAGGTGCCTCTTCTTCGCGTTCCTCAGTGCGATTAAGGGTCTGAGCGTTAGACTTGGGAGAAACAGATGTGAGGAGAGACAAAAGTTCGTCCTCAAGCGTGTCGAGGTAAAAGCCTAAGAACTCTTCGGCGTCTTCTTGATGTCCACCCTAAGACATGAGCTAAGCTAAATGTTCTTCCCGGGTCCCCAGGCCCATTACTCACTCTCATATTATCAAATCGCTTCTTACCCCTCATCGCTTCGTACACGCTGACCGGGGTAAAGGAGTCCAGGGATACGTCCTCCCCGTCCTCTTGTCGCTTCCTTTCCTTTTCAGAAAGAGGATTGAATTCCTTCAAGAACTCAATGGTCCCGGTGGTCAAGGAAATTCTGTTGTCAGGGGGTTTCTTGTTGTCAGACGACGACGGTCCAGGCAGATACTTAGCCAGCTCGGTAAACAGCCGGTAAAATGGAGGACAGTAGACGAGGACTTGAAGGACAGCATTCGCAAAGCACATATTCCCACTGTTAAACAATCCACGAGGACGAATCTTTGGTACCTGGCCGGGACCTGAAGGACCGTTTGTCAACAGTGTAGCGAGCTCTTGCTTCTTGGTCAGAGGGATAGGAGTTGCTGGGGAATTGTCGACGAGGCCACCTGGTATCGAAAACCCGACAACTGTAGACGTGGGCAGACCGTTCTTTCCTGTGGATGTAACGTCGTCGTTCTTCAAGAGCGAGGCCCAAGACTTTTTCACAGGAGGAGTAGCAGGAACTGGAGGGGCAGGAGGTGTGGCCTCGACTTCCGTAGCTTCATCTTGCGGAGGTTCAACAGCGGCATGTATCTCAGCAGGCACAGCTGTAGAAGGTGTTGAAAGAGACTTTACTTCTGAGGGTGATGTATTGGATACCGAGGTACGAGAGGATATCGGGGAAGCGGGGGTGGTTGTATCGTGAACGGAAGGGGTAGCAGCTGTTGTTTCTGTGACTGGAGACGAGGGGTCCAACGTCTGAGTCTGGTCTGCAGGGGGTTCTTCAGGTGTTTCAGGTGTTTTGTCCCGATCCGGATCTTCAGGTATATGGACCACCACCTGAATCGGAGTAAGCGGGGGAGTTGGAAGATCGAGCGCATCATCAACAACACACGGAGGCGGGCGTGCTCGCGAAGAGATGATGATAGCAGGGGCTGCCGAAGGATCCTTTGGTCTCCGTGACCATATAGCGACCTCATTTTTGGCCTTTTCGACAGATAAAGTCGCAGGTTGTTTTATCATTAATAGGGAAGTGATGATGGGTGATGACTCTTCAGGTGATGATATAGAGGGCACGTCGGGGGGTTGTGGGACAGGTTCCGACACGGGTACAGGCTCGGATACAGGCTCGGTTACGGGTTCGGGTACAGGTTCAGGAGTAGGCTCTCGTGCAGGTTCTAAAACTGGCTCTGGGGCCGGTTCAGGGACGGGCTCAGATATCTGCAGCACGTCACAAGTTGAGGGACCAGGTTGTGGGGTTGCAGTAGCATGCGGAGGGAAATGGTTAAGTCCGGAGAGTTGTTTGGGGAGTGGAGAGAGTGGCTCTGCTGGCCATGAGAGGTAGGGATTAGGCGGGTGAATGGGATAATGGGGATATGGAGCATGTGTGGGTTGTGATTTATGACTATGAGGGTGAGTGTAAGTGGGTGAGATTGGTGGTGGACTGGGTGTGGCTCCATCCACATGCTGGAAATGTTGGTTGTAGATCGGATGATGAGGATGATATGGTGGGTGTCCGCGATTAGGATACGATCCTCTGCCTGCGCCGTTGGAAGGCCCCGCTGCCATTCGCGGGGGTGTGTGGGATGGGGGGTGGCCATTCAGGCCGTAGTGTGGGGGTGGCTGGGCGTACTGCTGAGTGTACCCATTGTGATACATGTACGGATTATAATAACCTGAGTTATGGTAAGGAGGTTGCTGGTTTGCCATCGCTGGAAAGAAGCGACATGAGATGATATTCTGAGCAGATGGCAGGGCATATAAGGTGCTCACCAGAATCGTAGCGCAGATGAACCGGATCCAAATGTTTGCGTCAGCGACCGAGAGAATCTGGGTAAAAGGATTTTCGATGCGCTGTCGTCGCTGAAGGCGGGGGTGAGGTCGGCAAAAGAGCTGGCGATGGTCGGGGCACAGCACAGATCGGGCCACAAGACCTCAAGGGTGAGCACGATGGACGTCAGGGAAGAGGAGGGATTGATGCCGGTGGGCGGATGCAATCCAGCGCGTGTTCGTCAGGACGCAAGCCTGCCTCTCGGGGTCATGAGCGACGAGCTCACTATCGACGACGGTCATCCCCTCGCTCTCGAACTTCAGAGTCTTCGTGCTACGGTCGCAAAGTATCAGGTATCCATCGTCGTTTCGTTCGCATCTTGACCGATTTCCTGACACCTCGATGTCTGTGTTTCGCAGCACGAGGCAGCATCTGCATCCGTAAAGCTTCAAAGACATTCGCTCGACACATCTTATGCTCTCGAGAGGTCCCACGCTTTGGAAAAGGAGAACGCTCGTCTCGTAGAAGAAATCGATGTCCTTCGAGACCACCCAAACACCAGCCCAGATCCCTCTGCTCTCCAGAATCCCCAACTGAACAACGCTCTCCGCGAACTGTCCGATAAACTCTGTCAGACCGAGGAACTACTGCTGAAGCGTACAAATGAATCGTTGCACGCAGCCCGTGAACTCGCCAGGGTCAAGTATGAACGAGACGTTGTACATGAGATCGCTGCCAAGGCTAAGGCCCGCGAGGAGGATTGCAAGGTTCGAGAGAGGACAATTTTGCTCCAGGCTCGCGATGCCAAAGAGGAGAGTAAGATGGCAGATCTTGTCGTTCAGGTCAGCCCTGCCATCCCCTTGCGCAGCCCAGCTATGTGTTCATTATCGGAACGCAGGAATACGCCAATCTGGTCCGGAACCTGACGGATAAGAGTCCTCCATCCCCGCAGAGCGCCAAGTCCGCAGAGACCAATCATTCACGCCAACTCTCCTTCTCAAAGGACCTCGCCCAAGGCAAGGTCGGCCTTCAGAGACTAATCGATGAATTCAGCGAGGAGACCGAGAAATTACATGCCAAGATATCCGATCTGCAGTCTGAGCTCGGGCTTGTCAAAACCCAACTGGAATCGGAACGCAAGCTTGCCGAGCAGGACAGGCACACACTTGCCCGTGTTCAAACTGAGTTCGACAAGCTCAACCTCGACGATTCTACGGCTGCAAAGATGGTCTCTCGTTACATGTGCGTTTCTCGCACTCCACACCTCCATGTGTCTCACACGTGTTCAGGAAATTCTCGCAGACATCCAACGACACGTTGCAGAATGCATTAGAAAGCCTCAAGGTCAGGCATGCAGCCACAACTGCCACATTGAATGCCCAGATCGATTATTTCCAACGATGCTTATTCTCCGAGAAAAAGATGGCCGAGAGACTTCGTATGGCTCTGGATGACCTCTCAGAGGAGATTTCTCGGGAGACTTACGGCAGACGGAGAGAGATCTCTCTCAGACTGGCCTGTCTTGGGCGGGAAGAAAACCTCGCCGAGCACCTTCGTCGGTGGCACAGGAAGGCTTGCGAGTATCACCAGCGTGCATCTTCGCTCACAGACGTTGAGGAAATGTTGGATATCTTTGGGAAGGCCATCTCCGAGTCGGACGGTCTTCTTGACGCGTTGGATGGTGAACTCTACTTGGAGGACCTTCCTGCTGGCTCTTTGGCCCGCGTCATCGCGGCGAGGGATGCTGCAGGTTTCCTCTCGCTGGAACTCCAGGTGGAAACTGACAGGCGAATGCAGTTGGAACGATACCTAGCTCACATACAGGAACAACTACCCTCGTTACCAACTTCCACTGAGCAGCTCAGCGAAATAGAGGAACCCCTCCCTAGTCATGTCGCAGACGTTCCTTCCTCCGATAATCTGAGCCCCGATGGTCCTCCCGTATACTCTGATGCCGATACCCAAGATGTCCTCCTGGGAACCAAAGTTGACAAACCTTTGCCCCGTTCCCCGAAAAGCCCCTTCCCTTCGAGGCCCTCTCCCAATCTTGTGTTATACCACCCGTCTCCAGTAGTCTCTTCCCCCCTCGACAGCGTTCCGTGGCTAGATCCTGAACTCAATGGCACCAACGAAGTGGTCGAGAATGAAAACCATGTTGATACAACCTCGCCTATCACTCCTCCCCTCCCAGTCATCGTAGAATCGGGAGAGCCTTACATACCCTCGGTCCACATTTCGCCGGTCGACGCTGAACCTGCCCCAGCGATCAACGACTGCGAAGTGTCGTCCACCGAGGAAGCCTCCCTGCCCGTCCGTGGTCTCAAGCGTCCCTTATCGACCCTAAGCTTGACCCCCCAATCATCGATCTCCGAAATTCGTTCCCCGATATCCACTGCTCACACACCATCGCCCATAACCGAACCAGAAGATCCAAAACGTCGAGAATTATTGGAGAAATTGTCGAGTGTCAAATCACGTTACGACGATCTACAGAAAGCGTTCCGTGGATGCCACACGACCCTCAAGGAGCTCACGAAGTCACTGTCGTTGATCCCCCAGAGCGACACTGTCGGCCTTGTCCGGACTACCATTCAGCGGCTGGACGACTTCAACGAGGATACCCGAGTCGAACTGGAGATCCGTAGCGCAGATGAGGAGAGGATCACACAAGCATTCCAGACCCTGGTAAAGGTCAAAGGTGCCATCACGAGTGAGAAAGAGATGGTGGATCTCGAGGAGAAAGTCACAACCTTCGTTGAAGGGACGGACAAATCGGTCTCTCGAGCAATGCGGCAGTTTTCCCAGAAGGTTGACGATCTGACGCACGATATAGCTTCCATCAAAGCATTCATTCACGACCTACCAGAAGACGCCCCAGAACCTCCAAAGTCCTCTGACACGTGGTCCACTTTCGCCGCCTCCTTCCTTGGGCAGCGACCACCTTCGCGGCCTGTCAGCCCTGCACCGACATTTGGGTCTGTGATGACTACACCAAGGCTCCGACACTCTCCTTCCCTTCCACAACTGCGCAAACCGCCTGCGCTGGAATTTGCTGACCCGCTAGCCGGACTTAACCTCCGTATACCAATACCCGCACCATCGCCCGCACCATCATCGCCTCCCGTCGCCAGACCCCTATCCCGACAGCAACGAACTATATCCGGGATGCATGTGCTCGGCTTTGGGTACAGAGGTGGTATGTTGGGCTCCCCAAAAGCGAGTCGGAGGCCCTCGTTGGCCCAGACCCCTGTTTCTGACAAGACGGTTGGCACGGCGGGTACATCTACTGACACATCGGAAGATATAGAGTAACATATGTTATTGGTGGATTAGGTATTTAAAGTAGCATATTCTAATATTTACTGACTGGGTACTTAAGTCGCGAGGAACATGGATCACAACTAAGATATCTCCACCGAGATTTACCTTTGTCGATTGATCCATCCCAACTGAACCAACCACCATGTCCACTGAAAAAATCGAGCCCGACTACGATGCAGTCCCATTCCCTTCTAATTCCTCGCGTTCTCGACCGTCTCTTCATGATATGTATCAGAACTTCCAGCGTGGCCCCGTTCCGGCACCCTATCCTGTTTTCCATATGCCGGTTTACGACGATCCAACTATTTCCGGTCGGGGAGTGAGACGGGCTGCTTCCCCGCACACGCTTGTAACCCCTAGATATGCTGTTTACTCGCGCTATCCTGGACCTCAGCAGCATGCAGCAAGGCCGAACACGATTGATAGCGTGGGTTCCGTTGAACAAAAAACCCCGGGACGGTATATCCCATGGAATGACGATCGCCGAGAGGACCTAGAAAAGGGCTCGGAAAAGCTTGCTCAATCGAACGATCCTATCCAAGAGGAAAAGGAACGGCTTACAGCGGCCGATGCGGAATATGAACGCTTGCAGTCTATGGATACCGAGGAGCGTGAGAAGTATCTGAAGAAGAAGAGAATTGAATTTCATGTCACTTGTGGGTACCCCCAAACCAGTTCTTCCCGTGCTGGCGTTGATTCACGAGGTCAATAGCAATATACAACCGTCACAACTTTCTCCTCCGCCTCGCGCGAGCTCTTCTTACATATGGCGCACCTTCTCATCGGATTGAATCCCAATTGCAGGATTGTGCACAAATCCTGGACGTCAAGGCGGAGTTCGTGCATATTCCGAGTCTCATCATCTGCTCGTTCTATGACCCCGAATTCGAAGGACCAAACACTCAACTTGTACAAGTGAACGGCAGCCTTGATCTTGGGATCTTGCATCAGATTCATCTTATTTACCGAGACGTCGTCCATGATGAGATCAGCGCAAAGGTTGGCACCACACTCCTCAATGAATTACTCGTCTCGAAGCCGATATACGGACCATGGGCCCTGATGTCTTTCTCGTTCCTAATGTCGTTCCTGATCTGCCCTTTGGCCTTTGGTGGTTCGCTCGTGGATACATCCGTAGCTGGGGTTGGTGCGATCATTGTGAGTTTCATGAAGTTCAGGGTCGCGACGAAAAGTGAGGTGTACGGTCACGTCTTTGAGTGAGCTGCAATCTTCCTCCGGAGACTTCCGAGGTGTTGAATGTCTTTTCAGAATTTCTATGGCAATGTTGATGTCGTTCCTTGCTCGGGCTCTATCCTCCATTCCTGGGGACTACTTCTGCTATATCGCGATCTCGTCCGCGGCTATCGTCGGTATTCTCCCTGGCTACCTCGTTCGTATGTGCATTCTTTTTCCGTGTACGAAGCTCTTCTTAAAATGCGGTCTAGTGACAAGTTCTCTGGAGTTGGCATCGAAGAACATCGTCTGTGGAAGCATTAAGATGGTCTATTCGCTGATCTACACCACGTTTCTGGCGTTTGGTCTTCAAATCGGCTCTGATCTATACCTCCGGATTGATAGTGCAGCACTCCAACGCCTTGAGGGACTCGCAAATCGTTTGTCTACTAGTGTCTCCGTCGAAGCTACTTTCAACGCAACCGATACCTCATCGCGAAACGCCTTTCTCAACGGGACTTTCACGGTCACTTACCAGACACCTCAGGAGAACCTCTACATACATGCGGGGTGTTATAGGTTCCCGGATCGCCAGTGGTACTTGCAACCATTCCCCTGGTGGACTCAGTTTTTCCTCGTGCCTCTGTTCTCTCTGTTCTCGTCTCTGTCGAACATGCAGCCGATCCTGAGCATTCAACTCATTGTGATGGTTGTTATCTCCTGCGCGGCATACGCCGCGAACAAAGCGGCCAACATGTATATTTTTCGCCGGTCTGATGTGGTCTCGATGCTGGGGGCGTTTACTGTCGGGATTCTTGGGAACGCGTACTCTCGGAAAATGGGTGGCACAGCATTTACCTCTATGGTCACAGGGGTTCTGTTTTTGGTACCCTCTGGATTGTCGCAAACGGGAGCGTTATCGGGTGGGAACGGGATTGCGATTGGAGGGGCGATGATTGCGGTTTCTATTGGGATCACCGTGGGGTTGTTCATCAGTCAGGCATTTGTTTACATGTTTGGGTCGAGGAAGGGAGCGGCGATGTTTTCATTCTGATGACTTTTACGTTTCGCGGCTGGGGCAGGTGGTCAGTTGATTAGATACATATGGGGAGGATGAGTGATCGTGAGAACTCATTCAGGTTTGCCCACTGCCCAGGTTCTGGCGTCGGACAAATCGTCTTTTGTGGTCGTCTCTGGTCGGACAGGGTGGATGAGATGGATTGGAGAGAGAGTTGATCTGGTACGACCGACGGAGAAGATAAGGACGACTCGTAGCGGACGATTATCGGTGGTTAGGCTTGATAATAATTCGAGATAAATACGAATATTTGTGCGCGTGGTCGTCTCGTGGTTTACGTTTACTTTTTCCTTCTTCCTCTTCCTCTGCAGCATAGGTAGAAAATAAACCTGCAACGAGCGAGACGAGAAACTCTTCCCACTCCAATCCGACCTGCTGTCACGATTCATTCTCACCCACAACGCACTTCAAGGGACCTAGTCCCTCCCAACCCAGTCCTGGAATCTTTGGCCTCTAACCAGAATCCCCAGCCACCACAGTCTACCTCCCTCTCTCTCTTCCCAACTTCTCCCTCTCCCGCGAGAATCCGTTCCCGCTCCCAGTACGAAGACCGCCAACCGGCGTCACCCACCGCAGCGGACATCTCCCCAACCACCACCGATAGTGAACAAGAGGAACCCGCCAGGAAGAGATTGAGGCTCGGGAACTGCTCTGGCTCTTTCTCAAACTTGCCTCCAGACTCTCTGCCGACCAAACCGCTTGGTGCCATGCGACTTCAATCTGATCAAGCATCTTCCTCATCAACCTCCCTCGCTGTATCCTCAAACTCGGTAGCTGGCCCTTCCACTCCCATACAAAGCTCGAACTCGTTCAGCACCAATGGTCACACGAATGGAACTGGCCCGACCACTAACGGTTTCTCAAGCGGACTGACAAACGGTTCCGGATCCTCGAATTTGTCCCCAAGCCCTCTGAAGAACGGTGTCAACAAACACAACAAGAGTGTGGCACGGGTATCGCTTCCTGGCAGGAAACTATTTCCTGACTCAAATGTGGATAGGGAAGAGTTCGTACGACTGGTTATTCAGAGCCTACGGGATGTGGGTTATATGTGGGCACTTTTTACATCCCAGACGACGTGCGATTGCTGACCGATGATGCAGTGAATCGGCCGCTACGCTAGAAGCTGAATCTGGCTATACCATGGAATCACCGGAAGTCGCGGAATTCAGGCTTCATGTGTTGGGGGCGTCCTGGGAGCAGGCTGAAGCTGCATTGATTCGTCTAGGTGTCACCGACGAAGATAATTTAATGGTACGTTCCGCTGTTGCTCGGTTATCTTTTCGTAACCTCACTCACCCGATCGCCCACAGGAGTCGAGGTTCCTTATCAGCCAACAGAAGTATCTGGAGTTGCTGGAGAACAAAAACACCATCGCAGCTTTGAAGGTCCTCAGAAACGAACTCGTTTCGTACAATGTAGACCCAGAACATTTACATTCACTCTCGAGGTCTGTGATTCAGACCTATTCGTTTCATTTCGGAAGTTTATTGACTTTTTGGGACAGCCTTATTATGTGTTCTGCGCCTGAGGACCTGAGACGTCGGGCAGGCTGGGATGGAGCAAGGGGCAGCTCTCGGACGCGGCTGCTGAACAATCTGCAGAGTGCGTTTCAGGTTTCAGGTTACTATCACCCTTTGCTAACACAACATGTCACAGAGCATATCCCATCGGCAGTGATGATCCCGCAACGGCGCTTCCTTAACCTCCTCGAACAGTCGCGGTTGTGGCAACAACAACGATGTCCGTACCATAACGCACCGTCAGACTCCCTTTCATTTTCCCTGTATCGAGATCATCATTGCGACTCTTCGTGTTTCCCTAACATCACAACCACAATTCTGGAAGTACATACTGACGAAGTATGGAACATTGAGTGGAGCCACAACGGCGAATACCTTGCCAGTGCTGGGAAAGACAAGAGTGCGGTTATCTGGAGGGTCGGAGTGAGTTAATATTTCCCCCTTTCCCCGGTCGAGTGCTGATCCCAAATTTTCGTAGCCGGAGAAAGAGCCAGCTCAGAGGGAATACACACAACATCTCGTCCTGCGAGACCACCAATACCCTGTTGGATGCATAACATGGTCTCTGGACGATTCGATGCTGCTCACCAGCTCGGACAGCCATATCAAGATGTGGAACATCCGTGTATGTCCAATCCAGTATTCACCTTGATCCCTACTCACGTTCACCTCATAGTCTGGTCTGTGCACACGCACGATCGAAACTCATTCTGAAACAGTGTCGGCTATTAGATGGTTACCTGACAACTCTGGGTTCATGTCAGCAGGTTTGGACCGGAGGATCCTCATATGGGTAGGCATTCACCCTGCTTGTATGCAAAATCACGAAACTTACGAACCGTGTTCAGGACGCTGAAGGTAACCAGAGGGATTCATGGGGGATGGCCACTATCCGAGTCACAGACTTGGATGTCAGCCCAAACATGACGAAGGTTGTGGCTGTGGGGATCATTCACCTTCCACCAACCCCACACCCTCCAAGTAGTACGGGGGCCTCCCCAGCACCTGGGGCGCGTGGGGATTCTACGTCTCAATCGCCACAAGCTCAGTCACAAGCGCCAGGTTCTCCCAAACAAGAGAACCGGATGATTGTTTATGATATGATCACTAAGCAGACGATAGCGTGGGTATCCCAGAAACTATTTTCCGGTTGTAACAGCTAACGCTCGGTCGGTCGACAGGTCACTGAAGCTAGATGGAGAGACAACAAGTGTCAGGGTATCCTACGATTCAAGATACGCACTGATAAACCACGCGCCCGATGTAGGTTTTCATACATCATTGCCCCACACACCTGTTAATACGGAAAATTGCTGATAGGAAATGCATCTTTGGGACCTCAACCTGTCACGAATAGCTTGCAAATTCACGGGACAGAAGCAGGGGAAACACGTTATCAGGAGCTGTTTCGGAGGAGTGGACGGAAACTTTGTGGCGAGCGGCTCTGAAGGTACGTCTTACGACTTGGGCGCGATAGAAAACCCGATTAACATTTCGTCCAGATGGCAATGTGTACATGTGGCATCGAGACTCGGGGGCATTGCTCGAGGTTCTGTCCGGTCACGGAGAAGGGAGTGTGAACTCTGTGGCTTGGAACCCGAAGAACGAACGGATGTTTGCGTCATGCTCAGACGACAAGACAATCCGTATTTGGGAGGCTGTCACACCAGGAATGTTAGAAGCAGCGGCAGCTTCTGCAGACAAGGATGTAATCATGACCGACGGCGCTGGTGTGGCCGGAAGTTCGAAGAACGAAAAGGGGAAAGGAAAGGTCACATCGTAATCACAACGTTCCACCCACCCTGCATTCACTTCATCGATCCCGTCATCCCTCCGACGTGCACCTCATCATTTCATATCATCGACATCATCTCACCACTCCAACTCACAAAGCCATTGCCTTAGAAAGTGTTACAGTATGTGTATAATTTGCAGGATCTTAGGATGATCACGTCGCGGTTGACCTTTTTGTATACTTATTATCGTCACTCCCCAATGGGTATTTTCGACCATCCACACCTCACGCACTCGCCGCGAGGACTCGAAACGATGATTCGGAAGATGATTATCGATATGCAAGACTACAATGAGGATACAGGCACAGGGAATTACAGACGCGACCAAAAAGCAGAACCGAGAACTGATCTAACGTTAGTGATAAGAGCGAGAGTGCCTTGACGTACGCAACTCACAGCAAGCACGAGGACAACTAATCAATATCAGAGCTAGAGGCCTCCTTTTCGGCCTTCTTAGACGAAGGTTTGGAAGAGGCCTTGGAGATGGGTTTTTTCGCTTTTGATTCCTTCTTCTCACCACCACTCGTATTCTTTGGATTTTCTGGCGCATCCTTCCATAACACGCTGACCTAGATGGATAACGTCAGGACACGTAAAATCTCCACAGCAGTTTAGAAACACGTACAGCGGACATGGCTTCCTTAGCAGACTTTCCTGGATTGGCCTCTTTCCACATAGGGAGCTGTGCCTTTACAAAGAGGTTGTAGGGACTGGGGACCTTCTTCGACTTTGGTTCGGCATCTGAGGGAGAGATATCGGTGAGTAAGATGACAGAGACCAGGGTATATGCGCGCAGAATCATACCCTTCTTTGTCCTCTTTTCTGTGGTGGCCTTGCGGGCGGACCTGGTCTTAGTTACTGTTGGATAGGGAGACGTCAGTTTAAAGTCGGGTAGTGACGGGAGTGGGAACAAGACACGCAGTTAACATTCGAAGGAAAATATTACGAACCTGTCACTGACTTGCCCATTTGTTGTTGTTTAGGGGGAGGGGGGGCGATTAGGGATGGAGGGGTAGACTGTGTGGTGGTGTGGTAAGGGGGAAGGGAGGCTGCTAGATGGTTAGGCGGCAGCTTTTTATTATCAGACACATTGACATCACGTGTGGGTGGACGTGTATGATCACGTGGATGTGTTTGCGTCGATCGTTTTTCCCACGCTTTGTGGCGGTTGCCGAGGTATATAAGTAGGGGGCTCGCAGGCTATGAAGCCACCCATTCCCCGCCCCTCTGATGGTCTGTGCGTGTAATATTGTGACCTTCTTCCCGTAAACCCCCCTCAATGTGGCACGCATCCCTGTATATTCGAACAGTTTCATGACCTCATTTCACCCGTTCTCGAGGAAGCATCTCCAGGTTTTTGCGGTCTACCGCTCCAGCTGGGTGGCCTAGACTGGAGACGCAACCCGTGATGATCGAACCGATAAGCTGCGTCGATCCGTGGCACCTCTCCTCCCCCGGTCATGAAAAGTGACACTGGTATAAAAAAACCAGGTTTGACCAGGTAAGGGAATTCATTTTCTTCCACCGGAGATAAGTGAGCGAAAGCTTAGTGTGGGAGACGCATAAATGAACGCGTTCGTGATCGCTTTCTGCCTATCTGGGTGAATGGGGAGGCTTATCTTGGTGCCCTTCATCCCACTTGAGGACCGTATACGGTAAGTTCGTCAAGTGGATATTCTTTCTGTTCTTCCATGAAGTCTGCCATACCGTCCAGGCATATCCGAGAGTCACTAGTGCGGCCAAACCTGAAACAGACAGTTGGCCAGTGGCTACCTTATCCAGGAACAGCTATCCACGCCGCTCCCGGAAAGTATCAGCCACATCCCACGTGAGGCGACGAGGTACTGGCGGCACCGCCCATATCACTCTCGTTCTGAGAAATCGCTGAACCTTTGTTGCCCCCTTCTCCGGTCTTGAGCCGGGTATGACCGCAACAGAAACGCGGCGGAGTCTGATTCTGCAGGCGAAGAGCTATTAGCTTTGCTGTAGTAGTAAGCCCCACGTTCGTGATCCGGAACTGAGGATTCCCGGGGCAAGCAGAACTCTGGGTAAAACGTGTTTAGCGAGAGCCGGACCCGGGCTGCGGAGAGAATCGGTAACGTAAGCTCCTGTCATGGGACGAGTTCTTTTGCACCCCACTCCTCCTATCATTTCGATCCATATATATGCATGACCGGGACTCCACGAGAAAACATCAGGTCACTGTTGCTGCGGCGATTCCTCTCGAACCCTCTGCGTCATTTCTAACGTCAGCATGACACCAGTCCGTTGACGACAGCAGGCTGTGTGTTTATTCCCGTTGGTTCTCACCAGGTTCCACAGGGGACGCCTCTCTCAGTCACGAGTTCTCGATTCATGTCCCGCATCGAATATATCGACGCCCATTGTGGCCTAGCTTGGTAGCTATGTGGCCCATGTGGCCCGTCAGCCCCACCCATCCCCCGGCACTTGACAATTGCGATTGGGGACCGAAGGACTAAGCGGCGACAGGTGAGCGCCTAAGTCAAATACCCCACACCAGCGGGTTCCTCCGTCCCGAATTTTCCTGATGATCCGATTCCCCTCCGGTTGCATCTCGTGAGATAAGAAGCAAAAAACTGACCACCTGTCCGATCTGGGATCTGTGTTTTTTATATATTTATTCTCGCTGTTCTGCTACACATGCGTCATTTCCCCCAGTACGGACATCCCCCCGTGCTAGTCGAAGAAAGGTTCTGATAACCCTCGAGGTTGGCTCCAAGAATCTCACGCTTATTATTATACGAAAACTGTATAGGTATAAGGGGGGGCTTTACGGAAACGCCGCGATGCCGCGGATAGTCTTTTCCAATGCAGAAATGTTAAAGGATAAAAAAACTCTGTCCGCCATAACGGGATGATGCAATTTGGAGCTGGAATTGTGGTGTGCGTTTCACTCAAATTTACGAAACCCCGCCGCTTGGATCCACCGCACTACGTGCAGCTATGACGATTTCTCCTTCACTGGTGTGTTCGCATCGGTTCGTGCAATATCATCACATGTAGGACTTTCCAGCAACGACTCCACTCTACAATACTTTTTTTTTAATACGTATGATCGGGGTATGCTACACGCACGGTGTGGACCTGAAGAGTGGAGTCGTGGGCAATCAGGGGGATGGACGTAGAGATAGAAGGGGATCGAGGATATTGAATTCACCTTTCAGCGTGACCGCCTAACCGGGCGCCGATATCCTACAGGATACTTTGCCCGAGGATTGGCCTATTAGGGTCCTGCAGGATAAGCTATGTAGAGATAACCATCTCCACCTCTGAACTTGAGGCTGAATCGATCCAGCCTCATCAGCAAACGTCGTGATTGCTTATTCACTTATTTTCTAACTTATCGGCGTACCTTTTACTTATTCTGAACTTATTCTGAACTTATTACTTATTCCCAACTTATTGCGA
>Ga0307512_10002563_pt1 | contig 22653 bp, 33 predicted proteins | sample 14_EM_MG_FD_200267 | JGI IMG/M metagenome (GOLD analysis project Ga0307512, IMG submission 200267) | Populus trichocarpa ectomycorrhiza microbial communities from riparian zone in the Pacific Northwest, United States - 14_EM | ecosystem: Host-associated > Plants > Roots > Unclassified | place...
GACAGACTTGACTCCCCACGGGAGTGGGAGGCTTTCCTCCAAAAATGTGATCAAATGACGGCAAGGACTAGTCCTAGAAACCCCGTGCACCCCTAGAGTTTGCCCTTGTAATCGATACGGTGTGCACCTCATGCGCCTATATATTATCTACCTACTTAGGAAAGTACTAGAGGAATACGCTCCTAGCGTGGGGCGCGAGCCTAATTACGCTTGCGTTTTTTGTTTTCCTTTTCTTGCCTCTTTTTCGCACGTACCTATGGTATAATATCAGACACCACCACTTTATGATAACAAGACGAAAGATAAACTCGCCTCTTTTCTCATCCGCGAGTCGACCATGACATAACGACCTTTGACGCCTTTCGGTCTGCCCTTCAGACCTTTATGAGCGCCCTTTGCGACGACTACTTTGATCTCCTTTTTCTTCCTGCTCTTCACCAGGCCTCGGCGCATAAGTTTCTCCACCTCCTGTGCCTTCTCGCGTTCAGTTAGGTCGGTTGTCTTTGTGATACCCTCGGCTTTCTTCAAAGCCTTCTCTAGACGCTGGGCAGCCTTCAACTTCTTTCGTGCCTTTGCTTCTGCAACCTTCTTGATAGGTCGGGCGTCGAGAGCGCGCTGTTTGGCGCGTAATGCCTGCACGGCTTCCTTCGTGATGGGTATGTTGGGGGTGTAATGCTTGGCCTCATCGTCAAGGAACCACGAAGGCAGGCCTTCTTTCGAGTTGAGAGTATAGCGCGTGAAGCCATCGTTGATGAGTTCCGTTTTCGTTTTTCTTCGATTGACAAGGTCTTGAGCGAGAGACACCGCCTCTGCTGTGAGTAAGCCATGTTCTGTCCATTCGGTCAGTCGGCTACGGGATCCCATATTTACGAAAATAGTACTTTTTATTTGAGATGCTTTCAACTCATCCTCGTTTGGGTCGTTGACATCCCACATCTCTGCGTCGTCCAATTCTTGCGGCACAACTTCAAAGTCTGTCCGCGAATCTAAGTCATCGTCTTCCGACACCGACGCCTGGCAATGCATGAGCATTAAACTTCAGTAAGACTAAAACCTCACCTCGACGTCCAACAAAGGCTGTGAGGTATTGTCTTCCTCGTCATCACTCTCACTCAGGTGATCTAGTCCGTCGAAAACGTCCTGGCTAAACCACACATTCGCCTTTCTTGACATTTGAGATGCAGTCTGTGGCTCCTCGAGGGAAGTCAACAGTCGTGTCTTCTTCCGGGGTATGTCCCGCTGGTGAACTCGCTTGCGTTTGGGTAATTGGGGTGATGACGGCGCGCCTTCTTCATCCGTTGATGAAGAATCCGACTCATCATCCTTGGCCTTACGCTGCTCCATTTCATGCCAACCACCGCCTTCATCATCTTCATCTGTGTTAGTTTGGGGTTCGTCCCTGTCGATGCCCGACCACTCTTCGCGTCGTCTGTCGTTCTGCCTTGCCTCACGGGCTTTGAATTTTGCATCTCGCTCGGCAAGTCTCTCCCGATAGGTTTCGTATAATCCATCTAACTCGTTTTCCAGCGCCTGCATTCGGCCATTCTGCTCCCCGTCGGTATCCGGGGCTTCATTGTCAGAGCTGTTGTCATCCTTGCCCCCTTCGGGCTCCTCGTCCTCATCGTCCGTGTCGACCAAATCAGAGAAAGCTTTCTTTCTTGGAATTCGCTCGGCATTTTCCAGGTCAAATATGTCCTCTTGACCATGACCAAGGACCGCGTCGGCTTGTTCAAGACCAATGTCCAGGGGTGCAGTCATGTGTAATTGCATTCTCTGGATCGTCTTCCTCTTGACTTCATTGGCCCTCCGTCGCTCGCGCTTTGCTCGGCTGGCGGCCTCTGCATTGAGTTGCTCCAGCTAAGGACTGGTTTAAACCAACACGTTGTGGCGACTAGATGTAGGTGCGTACCTCTTGTTGGATCTTCTCGTCTTCATCGACAAGGTCGACAACCTCAACTGCCTCCGTGAGTTCCTCCACGTGTTTTGTTTTCACTTCCAAACCCAACTAGAGTATTGAGACTTTAGATAGAAGAACGGCAGAGCTCAAAAACAAACCTCTTCTCTGAGGGCAGTGCGCCACTTGAGTAAGGCTTTGAAATCTCCTTTCCCGAGGACCTTGAGGTCATCCAAGTTGGCCTTGACGTCCGAAGGAGTGAGAGGCAGCGAGGCCCATCTAGTCAAGCATTGTCACACGTGAATAAAGTTGAAGCTCCAAGAAAGGTTGGCGGACGTACGCCATTTCCTCCTCCGTGGTAAAGGTCATTTTGTTCACCGTCCCTAGTATGCTAATTGGTTCAGGGGTATGAATAAATTCTGCTACACCTATTTGCTTGAACAGGGTGTAATCATTGTCGGCGTATCCTTCGCGGTGCCTCCGCTTCTTCTCTGGTTGGAATACGTTTGCCTGTGCATTACTTCCCGTAAAACCATTTTCGAGGTGAGCGGCAGCATCAAGGTCCTTGAATACGTGTTTGGGATCAAGAAATTTAGGGTCAATGGACTTCGGGGCAAGAAATTCGCGGCAAACGACAAATATCTCCGCGGAGACATTTCTGGTGAACTATTGGTCACTACGCATGAATGCTGGACGCGAAATCATACCGAGATGAGGGAGGTTTCGTTGCCTCAACCTTGCTGAACAACTGATTGAAGACCCAGATGAGGTTGTTGTAGTCCTTACTTCGAAACACTTTTGAGACGAATGTTCCTCCTTTGGTGAGGAATTCCACCGCGAGCTTCAAACTCATGAGAACGAGCTCCGATTGAGAATATGCGTCCTGTATCCAGGCAGTCCCGACGTTTGGTGCGCCATCGTGAAGTACCACATCCGCCTTCCAGTCCTTGAGTTCATTTCTGAGGAGGTTGCGACAATGAACAGTGGTGATGTCGGCTGAAAAGGTGACAACTCGTGGGATTGGCTTTATAGCTACCAGGTCAACGCCTGTCAAGGGACACTTTTTTTTAGCAAATGGACCCAAGAGCCGCAGTTGTGATAATGCAGAGACTCTGCGTACCAACGATCAGACTGTTTACGGGCATCGTCTTGCTTGCAACCTGAAGCCATCCCCCGGGCGCAGCGCATAAGTCGATGCAACATCGCGCCGGTTCCAAGAAGGAGTATTTCTTGTTCAGCTGGATCAGCTTGAACGCAGAACGTGCACGGTACCCTTGTTCTCTGCAAGTGTATTATGGTCAAGGGGTTGTAACCGGACGGAGAGGTTCGGCCATACTTCGCGAGCTTGTAGTACTTATCCAATCGTCCCTTTCCTGTTTTCTTTTGTGCCTTACCCATCTCGTTGAGTGATTTGGAGCCGTAAAGCGCGTATGCATACGATAGCAGTGGGGAACTGTAAACTTCTCGTGTTTTGGCGCTTGCCGCGATTTTTCGGGCCGCGGGCCGCTTACCGGCACGGTGCATGATCACCTCACCCTTGCCGCTACCTCGCCTAGACCTGCCAGGAGTAACCAACCACCTTGACTTCTAACCAACACATGCCCGAACTGACACCCCTACTTCCAAACCGGTCCTCTTCAAGAATGCGTATAACGCCATCACATTTGTGGCGCACAGGAGCACTATTTGGTTCGGAGTTTCCTCGAGCGCTCTGTGTTCCCATTAATCGTCCCACTATTGCCAGTTGCGGTCGGGATGACTATGGGCGCATTTGGGACTCATGCTCTCCGAGCTATACCCGGTTTCTCCTCAGACCAAGTAGCCACATTTATGACAGCGGCTCACTATGCGGTAAACGCCAGCTAATGTGTACCAATATTAAACTCCTTCCGACGATTTGTCCCGCACTAGATATTCAATGGTCTCGGTTTGTGCCTCGTCTCGATGCACCCACGCTTCGGCAAGCACCGCTTCGCGGGTCCGGCCATCGCCGTGGGAGGCTTCGTATTTTCGGCCACCATCATGGCTGTTGTCCTCAGTCTGGGTCGGTAAGTGTGCTTGTGTGTGGGAGGTGCTGATCATCCACGTTTATTCTTTACGAATGTTTAGTCTCAGCGGATTAGCTCCAGTGATCCCTCTCGGTGGAATGATCGCGATAGCTGGGTACGTCCACGAGGTTTGTGAATTCGGGATGGTCATAATCGGTATCACGTTTTCTAGATACATTTCCCTTGCATTTTAGATTGTTTGTTAGAGAACCGATTTGTGGTGGCGGCAATAGGCGCAATGCAATAACAATAATAATTATGATATACGATCACGTGATCTACGCGTAGTGTGGTGTGAAGCGTGTCAACTCCGACTGAAAAATAAGACAATTTAGACGCTCACTCTACTCTCCTCTCAGCTCCACACATCATCCTCTCGTCCCGCTCATTCGCTCGCCAGCGCACCCCTTTCTGTGAGTGTTTGTGTTTGACTGCATCTGGTCCCCTTACCCTACTGTAACCACTAGCTTCTGTCATTTTGCGTTACCATGGCCGACCATAAAGCGAATCGTCCCAAGCGTCGCCTCGATTCCCCTCCCCCTCTTGATTTCTTCACCTCTTCAACTACATTTCAACCTCGCCCATATCAGCCTAATTTTGATGCGGCTCCACAGCCCAAACCTCCACCCCCTGCGCGTAACAACTCCCTTACACATCCACTCCCACCGATGGATCCCACTCTGGGCGAGCCAAACACCGCATTCATACACCCACCATTCTTCGATTTCCCAGATTCTCATCTATACCCGGATGGTCTTACTTACACTGTTATGACTATGAATCCCGATTGGTTTCTCGATCCCGCTGATTTTATCTCAATGCACACATCTAATCCTAATGCTATACCGTATCCCCCTCAACTCGAACCTCCACGAGGCTGGTGTCCAGCTAAAAAGAAAGATCTGAAAGAACGAGGAGCCGAGGGCTGGCCCGATGGAGAAGAACCGCGCCTTCGATGCACGTTTTGCCGGCGAACTTATGCTGGTGTCAATGCTAAGAGTATGTGGAGGCGACATGTATTCGAAAAGCACAAAATAGCTATGTCTAACCGCCGCGAGAATGCCGATCGGTCAAGAAAAGGCAACCGTATGTGTTTACTTTACCGAGTTCTTGTTGAAGTATTCTAATGAAGTAGATCCAAAAGGAGGTCAAGAGAAGGAGAATCTGTCGATCTCCAAACGCAGCGGCCCTATTGATGAGTCTACAAAATCCAGGCTGCGGTCCCTTCGACCTGCTACGTCAGCGAACACGTTCGCCTTGTCAGACAGGAAGAATGGCAATGAGTGTGATACAGGTCCTGATCTACACGTTCCCTCTGCTCCCCGCGTCCCCCAAGGAGAATTCCCCATCCTCGAGCCACCACTCGACCTGTCCCGACCACCGTTATCTCATGCAGATTCTCGGGACAGTCCCACTCCTCCCCCAAACTCTCCACGCTCTGTCTCACCAGAAATTGCGCCGCCTTCTCGCGAGGCGTCTCCCTCGCGTCCTCTACCAGTTATTCCGATGTCCCCTTATAATCCCCTTACCACACCGTCCTTTCGCCATTCTCCCCCACTCCTTCCGTCCGATCAACCATGGAGGTTCCCTAGCCCTAGTCACCCCCTTCACTTCACTGCTTCGGATGTCTCACTTGGCCTGGTTATGCACGAGCAGGCCACCCCATCTGGGATTGTATCTGCGCCATCAGCCCTGGATGTTAGTCCAGTGATCATTGCGCCACGCGATGGCAAGGCTAGCTCCTTTAACACCCCTAGGGTCGTCCTATTTGGCAAGAAAGATATGGGAAGGAGCACTACGAAGCCGACCCCTCGCAGATTGTTTGTATCAAGTACCTTACCCACTCCCATCACAGAACGCCTCACCTTTGATCGTTCTCGTCCTGGCGAGGAGTCCCCACTGAGACGTATCGGAGGTCGCGCCACTCCCCGACCCTCGAAGGTTGCCATGTTTGCGCCGACTCGAATAAAGATGAGTGGAGTAACGATTGGTTCACCGTCCATTCTCGGGGAAGATCCGTTTGGAAATCTTTACGGAACAATGTCGGAAGCAGGGAGACATTTTTCTGGACGTACGATTGCTACTCCCCTTTCAAGCCCTAACGCAGACAGTCCTGTGGTCAGGACAAGACGTTACATGAGTAACGACAACCTCGTAAAGTCGACCCTAAACCGCGAGCTATTCTCCAAAGAGCAGACCATCGGTTTTGGGCTTTTGGAGGCCTTCTCACCGAAACAAGAAACCGCTGACATCGAGGATGATTGTGAGATCGACTCGATGTTGATGTCTTCGCCTATCCGTAGAGCCCGTTCAGCTATCGATCTCGACATAGAAGATTGTAATGAGGAAGGTCAGATCTCTCCGGGCTTTCAGCCACCAGTCAAGAAGAGAAGGAAGACCCATCGCACGGGAGTTGTCTGATTTTTCAATCTACAACTCCTACTTGCTGTGTGGTGGTGTGGTCACTCGTACCTTTCTCCTATTGCCGTCCTCTTATGTATCCCTATGCCTTCATTCCCTGGTCGTCCCCCGTTCCTGTGCCCATGGCCTCGTGTAATTGTAGACTCAAGTCTTTTGCGTATTCATTCATTCTCACTCTTAATTATCTTCTTCTGCTGCACCGGCCTCGCTTTGACAAGCTCTGCATTATGTCCGTGTCGCCGCCACGCTTCTTGGATCATTCGTTCAGTACCTGTTGATATATGTACTCTCGTGTTTCGTTAGTTGTCTTGGCAGTACACTGAGGCTGTCTGTATTATCGCTATCGTTGTCATCCTTCATATGTGTTACGACGTTGTTATCACCAGCAAAGCGAGCACACCATGTGGGTTTCCCGTCACGTGATGTCTCGTCGAACCCGCGTGTCATAATCGAAGTCGACTTAGCTAGTGCCGACCCCCAACTCCCAACTGAAACAGGTTCACTCCAAGGTCACTATGTTCGATGATTGTGAGTCATACCTTCTAAGAAGTAGACCCTAGAATTTAAGCGCATCAACCCATAGACGTCGAGCATGCAGCAACTGCTGTCGGTGGGGTTACCCATGGAACTGGAGCACCGCCCCCAATGCGCTATGAAGGTTTTGAGTCTTCACCATACGATCATGAGAGCGTACGAGAGAACGAACTAGGAACCGTAAGTACCTCCCGTCTGGGATGTCATCGCTACTGACTTGTGAACAGAGTGATAACCAGCATCCCGCACCCTCGAACGCCATCGCGCCAATATTCGAGTTAGGTCGGGTCCAGTATACACTACCTGCACCCCTTGTTTCCCTCGTAGTTGCCTCAGATGTTCTCGCCATGGGGTTGTCCTCCAATTTCATCGTACTTATTGAGCTGGCGCATCCCGACCAAGTTAACAAAATTCCCATCCCTCGAAAGCCCTCAGAATTCTCGATTTACAAACTGTTCATGGACCCATCTGGGCGGCATCTCGTAATCACCTCTCTTGAAGGCGAGAACTGGTACCTGTTCCGAAGTTGGAAGAAGCCCAAACAATTAAAGACGTTCAAAATGGTCATCGAATCTGTTGCCTGGAATAAAGCAGCCCTACTTTCTTCGTCCCATCTGACTTCGACCCGGGAAATTCTGATAGGAGCCAGAAATGGAACCATCTACGAAGCTGTCTTGGATGCGGAAGAAGACTTCTTCAAATCCCAAGAAAGATATTTGAGCGCAGTTTTCACTCTTCCTGAGCGACAACCCATTACAGGAATCAATTTTGATTTCTTTCCTTCGATGGACCCCAAAAAGGCGCTCATAGTAGCCATCACCACTTCACGAATCTATCAGTTCAGTGGTACGCTTCCACGACGGCCAGATGAAGGTGGCCGAGTATTTGGCCTGATATTTGCTACTTACCGGGAAACCGCGCCCAGTGCGTCAGTCTGTTTCGCATACAGTCCCCGTCTGACAATGAAAAAGAAATATCCGAACTTCCGGGCAACATTCGACATTCCGAGCTACACTATTACACGTCCAATAGCGGGCAGTCACATTCGTTACCAGAAGAAATAGCCTGGATGACAAGTCAGTCTTCATGTCAGCGACTTCCATTGATACTCACGAGATTCAGGTCCTGGGGTCTATCATGGAACACTGAATTTCCAATCAACGTCCGGTGACTTTGTTGATGGAGCACGGTTGTTCCCTTACCCGACATTCCCTACGTCTTCGAATGCACCAATCGAGCCACCACAGCCAGAATTCCCTATCTCTATGGCACTCACGGAATTCCACATCGTGTTACTTTATAGTGACCGGATAGCAGCGATGTCCATCCTAAATGAGAGCCTGGTCTACGAAGAGGTTCTTCCATTGGTGAGTACGTACCCATGGATGTTGATGAGGCTGATTTTGTGAAAGAAACATGGGGAAACAGTCCGTGCGCTTACAGCTGATCCCGTGCGTAAGACATATTGGGTCTACACTGATCAGTCACTCTTCGACCTTATTGTCGGAAACGAAGACCGCGACGTATGGAAGATCAATCTTCAGAAAGAGAACTTTGATGTCGCACTTCGTTATGCCAAGGTGAGACATCGCCGAAACTCTGTCGTTCTCATTTTGACCCATTGAGGGAACAGACAGCAGGACAAAGAGACCTCATCTTCGCGTCGCATGCCCAGGTGTTACTCAAGACAAAACGGTACTTTCCGGCAGCGCAAGCCTTCGCTCAATGCTCTATACCATTCGAGGACGTCGCATTAAAATTTCTTGATGTCAACGAGCGCGATGCATTAAGATCATACTTGATGTTGCGGCTAGAGCAAACACGCAAGTCGGTCTGTGTCAGATAGTTTTGTGATTCTCTCTTTGAGACTCATGATGAACCTAGGATCTGACTCAGCGAATGATGCTCGCAACATGGCTCGTTGAGTTCTATCTGAGCAAGTGCGATGAGCTGGATGACCTCGTTGCATTGTCATCGGCTCTGTATGATGTCGAGAATGTAAAGACCGAACGCTCGATTCTAGAAGAGGACCTTCAACGCTTTTTGGAAACCCACAAAGTTGGTGTAAAATTCTATCCCCATTGGCGTTCGTTTTCGTACTAACCTAGCCTAGGATGACCTCGAGCCCGACACAATATACGAATTAATACAAAGCCATGGTCGCACGGACATGTACCTCTTCTATGCGACTTTGATCCGTCATTTCGAACGGGTTGTCGAGCATTGGATTCTTGAAGAGGACTGGGTCAAAGCCATTGACGCGATTAATCGGCAATCAAACTTGGAATTGTACTATCAATTTGGCCCTGTTCTCATGAGAAACGCACCGCGTGAGACCGTGGATTCGTGGACACGCCAACCCACTCTCGACCCACTCCGCCTTGTTCCTGCCCTTTTGCAATTCCAGCTAGCACCGCGTGATCCGCTCTCACCCAACCAGGCCACCCGCTACTTGAATCACGTCATTTTCGAACAACTAAATACGTCACCCACCTTGCACAACCTTGTCATCGCCTTGTACGCGTCGCCGTCCGCGCGATCCCCCGAGGATGATGGCCCTCTACTACGCTTTTTGTCGACAGCCCCTGTCGATCCTCTCACGGGAAAACCTTACTACGATCTCGATTATGCTCTACGCTTGTGCAGTGAGACTGGCAGGATTCAGCCTTGCGTGCACATCTATTCGCAGATGGGCTTGTGGGAAAGTAGTGTCGACCTGGCTTTGGAAAAAGGAGACCTGGAGCTCGCAAAGCTTAATGCCGACAAGCCAGAAGACGACTCACAGTTGCGGAAGAAGCTTTGGCTGAGGATTGCCAAATTTGTTGTCCAAGACAAAAAGGACATTAAAATGTGAGCGTCAGGATAAAACTTCGAGGCTCAAAATTTCGCTGACAGCCGCGGCAGGGCAATGCGATTCTTGGAAAGCACGGACTTACTCAAGATTGAGGACATCCTTCCCTTCTTCCCCGACTTCGTGGTCATTGATGACTTCAAAGACGAGATTGCGAATGCGTTGGAGTCTTATTCGGCGCAGATTGAAGCTCTCAAGAACGAGATGGATGATGCAACTCGCAGCGCAGAATCGATGAAAGAGTACATCGTTGGCTTGAAGAACCGCTTCATTACCGTCGACGCTGGAGAGAGATGCTCAGTATGCTCAATCCCTATCCTGACACGACAGTTTTACGTCTTTCCATGTCACCATGCTTTCCATGCTGACTGCCTCGTTGGTCTGGTAAGTGACAAACGCTTGAAGCACCGACCGCACTAAATTCGTCCCCTTATTAGACAAAGGAGTATCTCCCCGCGCACCTCCTCCGACGGTTGCTCTCCCTTCAGGACGAGATCGTCAAAGGAAAGGCTGGTTCGGTTGATCGAACTGACACCACGTCCGTCGACGGAACCACCGGAACACAGCGAACATTACTTTCACAGAACCTTGCAGGGCAGAATGGGCACCAAGCCAATTCTATAGGGCGCAACCTACTCTCGGCGGGCGATCGCCTGCGAGACCTTATCATACCAGATGCGCTCGTAACGGTCATCACAGCGCCTGCGGGATGGATACCGGGCATTGGTGGTGCACAGAGGAGTGCATTGGTCGAGACCGGGGCGGGTAAACGGCTTGAAAAGTTGAGATCGGAATTGGAGGACATTCTTGCCAGCGCATGCCCGCTTTGCGAGAGCGTTATTGTCGGGCTTGATAAATCATTTACTAAGGGCGAACCGGATACGACCTGGGAGGTGTAGGGTCTGCAGGGCGCTTTGCTTCATATAATACCTGCGGCATATGCTACTTATTGAACACGGGATGCTTTTCGCGCGATGACCGCATAAAGTGTTTAATTACACTGGGTACCTCGTAGGGCGTGCGAGGCGAGTTTCGGGGCATCGGGATCAAACTGTACAATTATGGACAGAAACTGAAACCTAGAAGAACCAGGTCAATGCGCAACCTTCTTTGAACGGCCGGCTTTCCGTCGTAGTCGTGCAGCTTTTCTGGCACCAAGCTAGCCACGAAAGTCGAGTGAGTCAGGTTGGTTTTAGGCGCAGCAGTAGTGAAAAAGCACACACTTGAGCTTTGAGCTCCTCTGCTCGCTTCCTCTCCTCTGCGGCCTTTCTTCGTTCTTGGATCACTTCGCGTCTCCTGCGAGAAGCGGTACGCGCTGTCGAAGGAACGTGCAAGGCGAAGGTTCGGACTATCTCACCGTTGAATTTCGGCCTGCTTTTCTTCCTTGAGCTCCACCTGTAATTTTTTTATAGCCTGAGCTTTGGTAGTCTTCTCCATTCTATCGTCGAAGCTCGTTGATTTGAGAGCTGGCTGCATGTGCGAACGACTGACGTGAAGGTCCAGTAGAGATAAACAGACGATACAGTATAGCACGCACCGTATCGCGGTCTTTCCGTGTTTCCATGGTTTCCCTGAGACTCTGCCATTGGACGAGCTCGCGATTGGGACGGGAGAATCTTGCTGGTCCATGCTTGAGTTGGTTGGGCGGAGTTTAAGCGATTGTGCGCGCGCTCTGATGGTTCTCGCGTGGCCACTCTCGAGCGCGAGGCTTTTGGCCTCGTGTGGAAATACGGCACGGTTGAAAAATAACACACCAATGTGATACAACAAGTCCCCAAGGGGAGCCGCCCAGAGCACTTGTTGCGTTATGCCCAGTCGCTTGATGGCGTACCTGATTAGCTATAGCCTTCGGGGGAGGCACTTAATATCCGTGGAGAAAGAAAGACCGATGGATAAAATGAAAAAGAAGCGCGATGTGACGCCGAGGACTATATTATGATAGATGGTAAGGAGATACGGTCAAGAACGCGACGCGAGACAAAGTATGAGCGACGGTTACTGAAAGCAAGCGAGGCGGGCGAGGCGGCGGACGCGGCGGCGTCGATCCGGGTGTGTTTGATTCTTTGCTATGAACTTGAACTCGCCGTCGCCCGTGCAGGAGGACAATCTCCATCGTCTCCTCGACCAACATCGGGCTGCACACGCCGACATCCGCCACCACACTAGATTTCCTTCCCTCACAGAATTCTCGGATTCACCGTCTATCTATAGCCACTCTCATTTTTCGCCTCGTCCGCCACACCTGGACTCGACTCCGCCTCGATTTGACTTCGCTATTCCCCCTCAATATGCCCGGCCCTCTTTCGACGCAGTGACGTCTCTCGCCAGTTCTACTTCAAATACGCTCGACCTGGATACCGATTGCTCGAGCCCGACCACGGATATCCGTCTTGAGCGGAGTCCCTCCCCAGAGTCGATACATCTCGAAGACGAAGAGCCGGAAATTCGGATGAGTTTCCTTGGTCCAACGATGCGATTCCACTCCCCCGCTCCCTGGGAGACGGAAGACAGCATCAAGGAAGGATCAGAACAGGAAGACGATGCTCGCTCCTTCGTCACCAAGCGAAGTAGAAGTAAAACCCGCGGCGAGGGTTTTATGAAGGGTTTTGGCAAGAGCGCCACGGCCAAATCCACGTCCGCCGCGCGACCAAGCATGGAATCTACAAGCGGCAGAGACAAAATTTCTTTAGATGGTCAAATGTCGTCCACCATTTTACAGTGAGTACGCTTTTGGCCGATTTTTGCGTGCAAACTTTCTTATTGTGTCCAGCACGCAACCACAGACTACTGGTTCTGCCGCTCCCTCCTCCTCACGGCCATCACGACCAGGGCTGATTTTCTCTCGCGGACGTTCAAGAACCGTATCGCACACCGCAACCCCAGACACCTCAATCCCCCCACCACCGCCCCTCAGTCCAGGCTCGGTCGTTGGTTCCACTCACGCCCCTGCTGCTTCGCCGGCCCCAACGCGGTCGACCTCCCCAGGTCCATCCTTGTATTCCAGCACGATGAGCACGATTGATGTAGCGGACGCATCTCGGCCAACTTCGCCTCAGTCATTGCGGGGTCGCTCTCATTTCGTTCACCCGTATGCGAACCCTGACTTGGCCTATGATGCAGGTCCCATACACACGACCACGTCTTCCTACCCATCGTCCAGCCTGAGTAGACGCATGTTTATTCCCAGCGACTCGATCGCCACGGTGTCGGAATCAGGGGTTTCTCAGAGCTCCTCTACCTTAACGCCCGACTCTTCGATGTCCTCGGTCACAGATTATCACACGGATGTGCTTCTGAAGAGAGTAGTTGGTAACGTTCAGGGAAAGGTCATTTCTAATCCGTTGTCCGCCACCATTAATGGACAGCATGGTCCGAAACTCGGCTCCCAGCCTGGTCAAGAGAAGGGACAGCTCGCGTTACCTAATCAAGTTCCGGGCTGGACAGAGCTCTCCGTCTCGCCCACATTCAACCTGATATCCCTGCAAGAAGCGCAAGCGCAAGCAAGGGAACGTTCGCGGACGCATACCCAAGTCATGCCCGAAGCTCCTTTCCTTCAGACCGAACCTCCCTCGCGCAATATTCCGACCACACTTCCTGGCAATAATGGGAGGTTACGATCTCGCACAGCAAGTGCAGGATCCAAAGCCAAGCCTGAACCACTTGTCATTAGTAATCCCCTCCCTCTGGGGACTCAGTCTAGCCACGAAGATGCAACAACAATCGGCCACACGGGTTCACTCCCTCGAAATTTGAAGCACAAGAAATCCGGGTTCATGAGGCTTTTCAATGGGAAGGATAAAGACAAGCCACCAACGCCTTCCCCACCGCCTGCGCCACCCGTTGCTACCCCTTCTATTCCCCGCACTCCGAAGATCTCCAGTGCTCGGGTGCCTGTGCCCTCCCTTTCCCCTTCGTTGGTTTCCCAGAGCCCGCTTCAGCTGGATAGCATTGTCCATGGTGATGGAGAGGACGAATCAGGAGAGGACCCTCAGGACCGGGGGGGCGTCAAGCGACAGGGGACCGCACTGACCATCGTCACGCATGGCACTTCTCTGAGTCCCACTCCCGCTCATGCGGGCTCGCAGAGTGCACGCGTCGGAATTGGAAGCTCCTCCTTTACTTCTGGCCTTAGCCCGACGTCCGCGCTGTCCTCTGCTAGCGCACCGCCTGCGACTACGACATTCCCCGGACTTAGCCTGCGTCCCGTCTCCACCGTCTTCAGTGCTCATTTTGCTGATCATATCATGACCGTCAATCCTTCTCCTACCGCGCACACCGACAGTTCAGGTACCGCCGTTGGCGGTAGCTCGAGTTTGAGCTCCCCCTCTGTCCACCGTCCTTCCGACGAGAAGCAAGCGATCGATGACGACCCTTACGTGACCATTCAACAGCTCCAAGAGCAGATGAAGTCCATTCGGAAGGCGTGGCAACATCAAATATGGGAACTCGAAGGACAGGTCCGGGATCTGCGCGCCGAGATCGACGGAATGCGCCTCAAGGAGTTGCGTGGGGAGCGATGTATTCTTTGCGGTCGCTCCGACGAGCACTACTACGATATCGGAGAGACTTCGGGATCTGCGGGATCTCGACGTGGCGTCGTCAATCGTCCGAGGGCGCAGACGGGCGTCGGTACGCGCTTTGGTTCGGCCACTTGATTTATGTTTTTCTATTTTATTTTCAGTCCTACTTAATCATTTTCGGATAGCGGCTCTCTCTCTCCCAACCTATTCTTATCGCTATTTCGACGTTCGATGTTGTGTGTTGCCTCATCATCTCATTTGCCCTTGACACCGTCTGGCGCTACAGTCGCTCACATGTTTTTCCACCCTTTTTTTTTCATCTTTATTTTTGTTTTGTATGAGGATCTTCTTGTCTCTTGTATAGTTGCTCCCTCCCTTATTGGAGCGTAATAGTAGTCTGTACTCCGGCTCGGATCCTGCGCTCGTTGCTGTGATGTACTGTACAGCGTCTCTCACCTGGGCGAAAACAGGTTTCTGATCAGACCGTCTGGCTAATGGTAGTGTATCATTCACATCTACGTGGCACGCTATATATAGTCAAAGTACCCCAAAAGATTGATTCATAACCCCATGGAAAGTGTCATAAATTTATACGTATGATAGCATACAGACGTGACGTCGGGAATGTTACCACGGGTGGTATGTATGCAATCATTCGTCCGCGCCGATAAGCCACCCAATCCCCCTTTGTAATGCCCTAGAAGCCTGCGCAGAGACCTCTTCCCGGCCCAATGATGGCCACCCTGCGTCCTCGCCTCGAGGATGCCCGGGGCTGTCGCCTTCGGACTGAGCTGAATGGGCCTGCGGGCGACTCTTGGAGAAGGGGAATTTGGAAGCCACGCGGCTGAAGGTATCGGCGATGGCCGCACCGTCTGCCATCACGAGGTTAGACGCGGGAAGGTGTATGTTCTGCAGCCTAGACGCGAGCGACGGCGCGAGCGCACCACCCGGCTGACGTGACCGAGTCTGTCGACGATGTGCAGCGGTGGCAGCGGCGAAGCCATGTCGGTGCCGCCTGGCGGTCTCGAGACCTTCTTCTCCCTCACCTTCGATGCGTTGGGCGATGTCCTCCTTTTCAAGTCGCCGCCAGGCCGTGAGGATTTCGTGCAGTCGGTCTGCAGGACAAAATTCGAGCGCGTGGCCCAAAAGGCGGAGTTTCTTCTGCACGTCGGGGAACTCGGCTTGGCGCCCGAGTTGGAAGCAGGACACCCAGCAGACTTCTTTGGCGTCGTTCAACTCCGCTTGCGATATGTCTGGCGACGAGCAGAGCTGCGATACCGTATTGATCATTGTTTCACTCGTCTCGAAGGCTTGAACGAAATCCTCCGCCTGGAGCGCCGTGTCCGTGATCATGGCCAACGCTTTCACGTGAGGAACAGGGGCGCCTCGGAATCCTAGCTTGTCGACGAGTTCCAGGATCACTTCCTTGTACTTGTACGCATCATTGTTGCTCGAAAGGACGCGAGAGACCAGAGATAGGCGGTCCTTTGTGAGACGAATCTCAATTGGGGATAAAGGGACACCAGGGCGCGTTTCCACGTTGAATGACGTGATGCGAGAAGTGGCCTCAATGAATTCTTGTTCACGAATGACTGTTTCTGAACGTGATGGAATCGACAAGCTACGGAAAGGCTGAGCAAGTGCTTGAATGGAAGGTGAAGTTCTACGCACCAGTCGTAAGCGAGCTTCATGTCACCGAAGTTGTAGTTTCCTGAACTAGCGTTGTCGTAAAATTCTCGGGAAGACGTCATGCATATTTCCTCGACTGCCCGATCATCCAACGACAGCGCCGACTTTTTCGACCGTAACAATTTCTTGGCTATTTCCAATTCTGAAGGGAAATCCAAGTCAATCAAAAAGCTTGGGAATACAAGGGAAATGGAAACTTGCGCCCGGTGCTGAGAAGACCACTGAGAAAGATGCTGAGAGTTTCCGTTTGTGATAGAAGGCCAAAGGCACTTCGTATGCCATTGTCGTTGGTACGGCACAACTTCAACATATCTTCCAATAGCCACTCCCAATCGTCCTGGCTATACACTGTACGATTTGTACCGGCACGCCGCGCCATACGGACAGCTCGTGCGCGCTGGCTACTCTTGTCGTTGCTGCTCTGCAAGAACCAGCGCAAGGGAGCGGGAGCATCCCATCTCGAGAGGATCTCGCCTGACTCCAGATGCACGTCTAAGATGTCCAATGCACGGGATAACGACGGCAGCGGTAATGGCCGGAAGAACACGAAAAGATCGGAGGGTGTGCATTTGGGCCTAGCGGTCGTCGGTGTCACATAAGTTCCTAATGACGTGATTGTCATTTCCACGGCGTCCTCGGGGTCTTCGTCGTCAGAAGTGTCGTTCCAGGCCGGAAGACATTCAAAAATTTGACTCATGATGTGCCACTCGTTGAGGCTGTTACTACCATACAAACAGGCGAGGGCAAGCCGGGCCATGTCTTCGTTTTCCTGAATTAAGCGGCGGCTTGACGGCAGCGTGGGTTTGGACTCTTCAAACATGCGAGCCACCATATCCAATGGCGCTCCCAGTACGAAATCGTTGAGCAGTTGCCGTGAGATGGCTGGATTGGGATCGCCAGCCCGTTCTGCTCGGGATTCTAGCACGAAGAGGTACGGCAAGATGAACTGGCGGATGTCTGAGACAATGGTTTCAGGCTTGGAAAGGGCGAGCATCGCCTGAACAACAGTTAGCGAGTCCATGCTCTTCCACTGTTCGAGAGTCCAATCGTCCTCGGGTCCGTCTTCAGCGGTGGCCTGCGCATCGTAGACCAGTCGAGAGAGGAGAATCAGCTCTTCCCCAAGTTCATCGAGCCCGGGAATGCCTCGAGAGGTAGCATGCTGCGCCATCGAAAGGGCGACGTCTACCATTCCAGTCGAATCGAGGATGGTCCGAATTCGCTGTCGATACCAGGAGGTAAGTTCTTGAGACGACATTGGCCGGTAAGCTCCATCCGCGGAGGGCGTCGAGAGTTGGTTTTGTGAAGTGTCGCAGCTTGAGGTGCTTAGCGCGGCTTGCACGCTCGGATGTTCGGTCCAATCTAGCGCCAGCCTCCAGGATTCTACACGCGGTTGGTGCTCCTCATCTCGGGAAAGATCAAGCTTGGGTAGGAGTTCATGGTAGTCCGAAGGGGAGACGTGCGTAGGAATGCATTCAAGGATGGTGAACCGGTGGGGCCAGACGGAAGAGCCGTGTCGTTTGAATAAGACTCGGAGGGAGTCGAACGATTCTCTCGTGGCAAGTAGACAGGCCGAGTCTACAAGGCTTCGTGAGAGGAAGGTGGATAGGGATATTGGGGGAGCTGCCTGAGACGGTTGTTGATCGGTTTCCGCATCGGCGGCGTCAACCCAGGGGTCATCGTCCCATTCCCCTGGGGTTTCTGATGCACCGTGAGTGTCGGCACTTGCTGCGAACATTTCCACGAATGTATCGACTCTATCGTTTCTGTCCAAAAGAACAGCCCGAAGCAGGCATATTCGAGCATCGGTCGTGTTCTCACAGAAGTAGGATACCATGTCATCGTCGACCTTGATAGATGGTGGGACCTGTTCATGAAACGGTGACATTTCCTGGGAGTCTTGCAATGCGAATGAGTTGCGCAAACGCTCTGCCGTGTCCTCGGATCGGCCGAGTGCTATTCTGAGGAGGTCGTGCAATTGACCAGGGTCATCAATGATCCTGTCTGCAACGGCAGCCACAACCCAAAGGTTGTCTGTGATAGCATCAAGAATATCATTGATGGTGGATGCATCGAGCTCGTCGTCGGAGAGGTCTATCCACTTTTGACAAAGGTCCTGTTCGCTGGAGGACATGGGGAGGTAAAGTTATTTTAAGAACGACAGGCAGTCGCGTTGTTCCCTTCATTACGTAATGGCACTAAAAATTCTATTTTTGTTACTGTGGCCTGCAGCGCTCCCACACCTCCACACAATACCCGTACTTTAGCACCGATCAGAATAATATGTCCTGAAAGTGAATTAAAACTCGAGCTAGTGGACGGTAACGGGGTGAACGTTACCTCATCTCGAAGGTATTCGCCAACATCCCTGAAGGAAGAAGTCCTAGCACTGAGCAGAGGGACTAGAGGGAGTCTAGAACCACGTACGCTTGATGAAAAACGACAATAGCTGTCGGGTCTAATTTTCGTGTGTCCACTGTTGACCTTGAGGTGACCCCGAATCCCTACACGTGGGAACATTTAAGATGGGATCAAACAGGACTCGAAAATCATGATACCAATGGAACGTCGTTCATGCTGAACACAACGACGCCTTGATGCTCTGGTATGTCCTCGGTCATACGGCCCAGGTGCGCCTTGAGGACGTGATTACCATATAGAAAAGGCATTTCACCATTCGGTTTGATCCAAACCTTTTCATGATCGTTCGTATGAAAGGTGATGGTGGGGGATGTACCTAAGGCTTACTTTATATTTTGCGTATTGGGCAAGGTAGTCCAGTGAGGTTATGTGCAGTTTGAATTTCCCTGAATTGCTGAACTTTCCAAGGCAAGTGCCTAAGCTGACAAGGTTAGACCGAGCCGCCGAGAGGCCGAGTCGCATCGAGGTTTCAGAGACATAGTAGACACGACCCCTGTGCAGGCGAAAGCAATGTGCTTCGTCCTGCCTGTCGACCAGATGCACGAGGTTTTTTCCCTTGGGTACCGGGAGCGTAAATGCACCGGTATGACTGGAGAGGCCAGAATTTACTTACGATATAATTTGCAAGCTTTTCAAACACGGCTTTGCTTTCGTCCTCTGTCAATGGACGCATCCCAAGGGCAGCGAGCGGCGGGACGGGGACAGAGCGATAGTTTGATCGAATTAGGAATGACTGAATGGGATCGTGGGGAAGCGACACGTAAAAGCGGAAAGCAAATCCGGAAATCCCGGGATCGGAAACGTGTCACACCTTCTACCCGTTTCACGATTCTGGTTCTGGTACCGCGCGTAACGTCCTTGGGCCTATCACCGAGGAGAACTAATCGAGATCCATTTGACCTGTCTATTCCGACCGTATACCATCTCATAGCAATGGGTGTCGCCACCGTGTCGCCCTTTCTCCACTAATGCAGCAGGAAAAGATGCATTTATACGGTCATAAGAGCCCGCATTGTCTTGGGAAAAGGGTATTCTTGTTGGCCGATGTGCCTTGCAGGTCAGGAGGCCATCAGGAAGAAGAGTCTTCTCTTGTGCCTTTTTATTCATCCATGTGGAACCATCCTCAGAATTCGGTCACGGCAAACCTTTATAAATTGGGGTCCAGGAGAACATCAACCCATTCGCCCTTTGCCTCTTTGCATTGCACCTCTCGCTAGTCGCTCTCTTTCCCCCTCCATTCTTTTTGCCATGTCTCCCCTTCCTCGCTTTCTCGCCGCCCTTGCTCTTCTCGCCTTCGTCACTCCTTCTGTGATGGCTAGCAACTCTGTGTGCAAGTCCAACGAATTTTGGTATGACAACCAGAGCTGTTGTGTCTCCAAGAACCCACCCAAGACCTACCCTAGCCCTCCGTGAGTGGCTGCTGGTGTGTTGATAACGCCACCGTATTGACATTGCACTTCTCGGATAGGTCCGGGAAGAGCTGCCCTTCGTCTAACAGTGAAAATTGGTACTGGTCCGACGGTAAGTTCTTCCACGAAGATGAACCCCGACTCCGCGGGAATTCACCTTCTTTTCGCAGATAAGTCCTGCTGCCTCCCGACTGCCCCTCCTCCGCAGAACAAACCTCCCCCGACTTGCAAGAACGGCCACAAGTGGAACCAAGACGAGAGTTGCTGCTCTGCCTATTCCTCGAACCCTGGCCGGGATGACTGCTCTGATGACGAATTCTGGTAAGAGCGCCCTTCTTTTGATCCCATTCAAACGCGTTAAATGCTGTTACGTATCTAGGTATCACCCCAAGGCCTGCTGCCTTCCCCATGGCGGACCACCCAGCACCCCCAACCCTCCCACCGGTTCGGGCTGCCCTCAATCGGGATGGTACTGGGGTAACTCCCCGGGTTGCTGCGTTCCTTATCATCCCAACCCTCCTCCTCCCAACTGCCCCAAGGGATGGGAATGGAACGCTGCGGGCCACAAGTGTAGCCCAATCTCAACCCCTCCATCTACGCCAACCCCTCAACCTTCCCACCGCTACCGCGACAATGGGAGGAAGCGGTCTCAAAAGTTTCGCGCAACGTAGGGTACAAACATGACCATTGCAAAGGTGCGTTTACAATTATTGTGATTTTTCCTTTCCTGATCGTGTGGAACAGGCTGGCTACAATATTTCAAGCGACGGCACTGCCTGTACCCCGCTCCAAAGAGCTGGCATTAGGACGATGGTTTAAAACAGTGGACAATTTATTCCCTTGATAACCACACGGACTAGGACTTGGACTTTTTCTAACTACTATCTTGACGAACTCTTTGTTACCGACATATTTCAGACGTTCACTCGAGAGGCGCTTAACCTGTCGCGTCGTTTTCATCATTCGATTAAATTTTATATTTTCTATATGGCTTTTGTAGGCCCAGTTTTGTTTGTCCTTATCGTTATCGTTAATGATACTTGTGAACTTTGGTTCAGCGCTACATGGCAACGAGAGGCGAGATGATGGTTTACTGTCAAGTCACATGACAAACCGCGCAGGACGCGGCGTTTATTTGGTCGTCGGACAAATAGATTTTGGCTTAAGTCGTTCACGTCCATTCACATTCCATCGTTTTTTCTTCTTCTTAACACCCACCCCATCACGCCAGTGGCTTCCTTTGCTGTCTTCTTCTACCTAGCGCTTGACGCGCCTTCTATTTAACTTTTCCGCAGTCTAGCCACACTTTCACGCTCTCAGGCTATTAATATGTCGCCCCTCTACAAGATTCTCCTCGTCATTGCACATGCCACCTCTGTCGCGTTGATAATAATCCCACAAGTCCTTCCATCCTTCGCTCTTGCGAAGCCTATTGCGCGCTCCTCGCAATCTCGGAATATGGCCGTGCACCATGTCAAGGAACGTTCAGTGCTCAAGTCTAAGAACTCAAAAGTCAAGGCAGTTGTACCCCATCATTCACATCCAAATCCCGCCAATGTCTCGTATCACCCAAAAGCGTACTCTTCTCCTGGGTCACATGTAACCCCGGGTGTATATGGGCGAAGTGGCGATGTTAACATCAATACCATCGTGAATGATATCGACGTCCTTAACGGTTATTACACGAAGACATATAATAATGCCCAAACCCTCAGTACGCACTCCATCTCCCTCCTTAATGACGCACTAAGAAGCTCCGGCTCGGACAGAGTCGTATTCCTCTCAAGCATCAGCTTCAAAACAGAAGGGCAAATACAAATTTCAACAGAATTGCGCCTCTGCGCTCACGGATTTCCACACTAACTCTCGAGGTTTCACGGCAACACTCCGTCGAATGGGCGCTTCCAAAGGCCTCGCACACTATGATGAATACGACCCCCTTGAAACCCTTCTCAAGAATGTAATTGACACTCACAAGAACGCGCTCAGTTACGTCAACGATCTGATAGCCCGCGATCCACTACTGGGTCCCATCCTAGGACCTAGTACGTTATGTTTTTACCTCTTCATATAGTCCTATTTGTTTTACTGATAGTCGTTAGTCGTCTACGACATCAAGTGCATTCTGGATGAGATACTCGATGCCATAGAAAACCTCACAGACGCAATCATCGCCGCATGTAGGCCATCCATGAGGCAGCTCATTGGGGACTACAGCCTAGCGGCGTGTGAGTCGGGTATTGAAGTGATTGGCATATGCATTTAAAGCAGCGTAGAACGCTCTACATACTATCCCGTTGATATCCTCGCACCTATCGTACCCCACGCGGGCCCGTGTCCATGTAGCCCTAGTCGATCTGTAATTCGTTTTGTATTATTATTGCATTGTTATGGCGGGAACCAATGTGTAGCAGCTGTCTCTAGTCCCACTTGGCCAGTATGGCATCGCCTGCACGCCTGAAAAACGCCCAGAGGCGGGCAATAGAACGAGCTTCTTCCCACCTCTCGCGTATGATAGTTACGCCTGGCAAGATGAACAATGTTACAGGCACGACTACTCTTCATCCAGCCACTGCTCAGCAAGCAGCCCGATGAACGGTATATGAAATCGAGACAGTCCGTTGCGGGATGCATCCGTGTGGGCCCGGAATCTGTTACAATGCGATCAACACGACTTCCGAGGGTAGCCGGCAGGGACTTACGCCATAAAAAATATGGAAGAAATGAGAACCAGGTTAAGAAAGTGGCGCAAGACAGAAGGTAGCTGCAGGAGTGACGCAAGTATCCTCAAAAGTATGAGAGGGGTAGTCAGTAGCGCAGACTGGTACGCTATATAGAATTAGGCTGAACAGAACAGTAAATAAGGCTG
>Ga0307512_10002564_pt1 | contig 22652 bp, 23 predicted proteins | sample 14_EM_MG_FD_200267 | JGI IMG/M metagenome (GOLD analysis project Ga0307512, IMG submission 200267) | Populus trichocarpa ectomycorrhiza microbial communities from riparian zone in the Pacific Northwest, United States - 14_EM | ecosystem: Host-associated > Plants > Roots > Unclassified | place...
AAGAGGGGGGGGGGGTAAATGAGTGCTGAATGAAATACAGGAGAGCCAATCCAGGCAGAGGAGCACAGATGGGATTGAGCAGTGCTTATCCCACCGGAGGAGCACCGAAAGGTGGTGGGTGAGGAGTGTGGAATGCATTATATGAGCGCCGGTGGGATTTGAAGAGCTCCCATCCTGGGCTGAGGAGCGCGGAAAGGGGGGTATAGAGTGCGGAATGGAATAGAGAAGCGCAGAGAGTGGAGGAATTAACTGCGGAATGAAATAGAAGAGGGTCAATCTAGGCTGAGGAGCTCCGACGAGAATTGAGAAGTGCCTATTCGAGTGGAGTTGCACCGCAGGGGGGTGGGGGTATGAAGTGGCTGCAGATGTGTGGTCGATTGTGAAGTGGCTTCTAGAGTAAAATCGATCTCAGGGGATGGGCCAAATGTACCTTGATATTCATCTTGAGAAAACATAACTGTGGCCTTTCCACTGGTGTATTCAGACAGCGCACAATGAATAGCTGCGGCTGCCAGTGCTAAAGTCTGAGGAGCCAGAGGTTGGAAATACTGTGATGTTGTTGGCTGGCACCCCAAGCTATTGGCAGTGAAGAAAAATTGGTGGTAAATGAGATCAAGCACTTCCATTTGGGTGAACCCTAACTTCTTATCATCGACGGCTCTGGAGAGGTAAGCATTGACAAACAGGAGCTCCTTAACCTTGATCCGAAACTCAGTCTCAGATCCCACATCCAACCGGTAACTACGGGCAACAGTTCAATGTGCCCTATCTGCCAAATGTCCTCGAATGGTACTAATCTTCAGTTTCAACTATGTATATTTTCGGGGGTGGTCAATATCCATATGTCTCATAGAGGAGCATCAAACAGAATTCAAGACTTACAACTTCTCAGGTTTGCGGATCTATTTTGAGAGATGGACCACCGGGCAATTGACATACAGATGGTGTACCTATAGGTGCACGTGGTAATGCCCTTGGATGATCCTGGTGTTCAATCGCTAGTTTCCAAGCTTTTTGAACCGTCGAGTACTTGTCATCGGATAATATTGGCGAAGGAGTCTTCCTGAATAAGATTGCTTCCATAATCCTTTTCGCTACCTCAAACGTAGCCATTTGGTGTTGGGGAATGTTCTGATCACTACCGGCCTTGGGTTGTGGAATATTCTGGTCTCCACTAGACTTAGTGGGAAGCACCAGGGCCCGGGTGGATGGTGCATGGTCAGACTCGGATAATTATTTTAGGAGGGATGACTTTTGGCATTTGAGTAGTGATGGTGCCATTGCCGCAGGTAGATTTCGGGAATTTGGAAACGGAGGGAGTGCAATGACAGTATCGGCCCGGCTTCATTTCATTGGCAGTGGAACCCTTGTAGTGCGTAATGACTTGTCCCGGCATCCCTGACCTAGGTGAAGGACCTCCTGTGGATGATCCAAAGCGTCTTTTTCATTGTCGGATGATACGGTGGACTATCTGGGGTCCTCACTGTCGTCATCACCGATCTCCTGATTGGTCTTGTCATCCTGATTCATTGATGAAATTGGGGATATTAGTCATTCGCAATACGATGCACAAAGGCAGATAATTGGAAGGCAAACATTTGATGCACAATGAAGATTGGCTGCTTTCTTGAAAGCGAGTACTCTCTCCAGGTGTGCTTCTTGATTCTTCAGTGAATAGTGATTTCTCACCTGGCTGGGTGTAGGTTCCGTTTGCTGTAATGAAGATCTAAAGTTGAAGAAAGTGGGAGTATAAGCAGGAAATATAAGATTAAGTGCAATACAATAACAAGATACATGGAGCAAGAATTTGCACATAGCCGAGGAGGATACGATTCGAGGTGCGCGTTCAAAGGGTTCTGGAGAGATCACTTCAACGGTGTAAATTTATATCGAGTAGGGCAGTCTGTGTTGCGATGTCGGATATTGTCAGGTGTGCCAGCATAGACGAATGCCATGTCAGGCCATCACTCTATCCACCTCCGGTACCCTGGTATCTCCATTGCTCCATGAAGATGTACTTCGGGGCCTTGATCGAGCATGATTGGAGATGCACTAGGAGACTGAGATCGAGTGACCTCAGCAATGCACTTGGAGGCCGTGATTGAGAGGGTTTGGAGTGGCACTTGGAGGCCGAGATCGAGTGAGCTCAGAGATGCACTTGGAAGCCGTAATTGACCATGTTGGGAGATACACTTGGAGGCCATGATCAAACAAGATTGGAGAAGTACTGAGAGGCGCATGATATGGAAGCGATTGACCTGAAGATGGTCAATGTGGAGGCAGTAAGTCTGGTGGGAGTGAATCTCGAGGCAGTGAATCTGGAGATGGTAGAGCGGGAGGCATTCGCGATGGAACCTGAGACTCTATTGATTGGTTAACTCGTGATTGTGTGAATGAAGAGAATTGAGTAAAACAGGGTCCGCTGAGAGCTGAGAGACTGCCTGGGAGTGGGAGACAGTCGATCTTGGGATGATGAAGTATGGGGTGTATGTAGTACTCAGTGTATGCAGTACTTGGTGTATGCTGTACTCGGTGTTAACTCTTGATTATGGCATGGAAAGATAGTGAGGGATGGCTTAACTTCGTTTTCGAAGGTGACAGTAAAGTTGAGGGCGAGAAGGAGAGAGATGAGAAGAGATGTAGCAAATCATTATGAGAAACTGGGACTTGGAGAAATCCGTGTGCGAGTCAATTTACCATCCCTGATATGCCAGGTACGAGTCCCGATCCGGCATGTAATTACACCGATATGAGCTCTTCCCAACCCAATCAGGCAATTGGTACCCCTGATTTCCCCTATCCGCTCGTATCCTCCATCTAGTTTCCATCTTCATCCCCCATCTCTCTTTCTCATCCATAACTCTACCATCATCACAAGAACACAAAGTTAAGTCATCCCTCGCGATCTCTCCATGCCATGACCATGAGTTGACACTAAGTACAGCATACACCTATTACAGCATACACCGAGTACAGCATACACCGAGTATAGCATACATTCAGTCCAGCATCTACCCAAGATTGTTTGTGTTCCCTTCATTCTCATTGATTACGAGTTGACCCCTGAATGTAGCTTCAGTTTCCGGCGTGCCTCCCTACACGATCGACCGCCATCAGCCGGCTCTCCTTGAGAGCTCAATGGTATAGTCACCTTGTCACTTTCCCATGGTTGCGAGTTAACAAACTGTTGAATACAGTCTCAGGACCCGGCATGCTGTCCATCGACAGCCTCCAAGTAGTCGTCCAATCTCGCTCGATCACAGCCTCCAAGTTCGCGCGATCACGGCCCCCAAGTGTATCTCCAGGCTGTTTGGCTGCGGCCTCCAAGTTCGCACGATCATGGCTTCTAAGTGCCTCTCCAAACTCACTTGATCACTATGTCATAGTGCATCTCTAAGTTCACACGATCACCACCTCCTAGGGCCTCTCCAAATAGGCTCGATTCCGGCCTCCAAGTTCATATGATCATGGCCTCCAAGCGCATCTACAAACTTGCTCGATCACGATCTCGGAGTGTATCTCTGAGTTCACTCGATCGTTATTGCCAGGCGCACCTCGAATTTCTCTCAAGCACCGCCTGCAGCCAGTCCAGATATACTGTGTGTAGATAGGTAGCTATATAGATACTTATTTATATAGATGAGAATACAAACTGAATACATGAGTTTTAAAAATTGTTGAACAATAAGCAGTAGCTTTGATTTTCAGGCACACCAGCAGTGTTCCCAAAGAAAATGTTATTTTTCCCAAACTGCTCTACAGTGATTCAAGTCGCTCCCAGACTTGTCGCCGGTGCTCCCAGACCTGTTGCCGGAGCTCCCGGACATGTCACTGGCGCTCCCAGACCTGTGGAAGGCACTCCCGGGCATGTCACTGGCGCTCGCGGACTTGTCGCCAGTGCTCCCAGGTGCACCCAGAGTTCTCTCTGGCGGTCCGAGATGTTCCCTAACCTATCACAGTCACTCCCATGGTACTACTGTACCAGATATGAGAGATCCCAGTTACTCTGAAGGCTGGCAGGAATGCCCTCCTAGGGTCTGATACTCTCCTGAAATTGACGCATCTAAGTTTACACTCCACATCCTCTCAGACACTCCAGGAGGCTTCCAGAGACTAAAATACATTTTGCTGATGGATTATGAATGTGAAGATATATTTTGAATTTGACACTGGAGTTGATCAAGGCAGCCTACCGATTACCAGAACTTACCCACGAGTGGCTCCAGAATCCACAGTCCAGAGAATCCCGGGCACCCTTCACAACACCGGATGAGTGGACCATTGTCAAGTACGTCATGCAAGTTTCGAGGCCATTCCGATATTGGACCCTGTGGATGTCAAAGAGGCATATGGTCACATTGCATCACAATATCACAGTCTACAACAACTTGTTTGATCATATGGATGGCATTATGCGAGCTTTACCAATGACGAAGACTCCATGGAAGAAAGACTGGTACTTAGCCATGAGGATAGCACGACAGAAGCTGACCACAGTATATGCAGATGTGACTCCAATGACGGGTATGCTGCTCAGTTCTGCATATATCCTCGAAGCTTTCGTCAAGTTGCGATCGTTTAAGAAGTGGGACAAGGGAATGGATATTACTCTGGAGGACAAGACATCGTATACTACCCAATACCACGAGGCAGTGCTGAAGTATGCGGAGAATGAATACGATTCCCAACCTAGACGTGTGCCGGTCATTATACCCGAAATTGTACCGAGAAAGAATTGTTATGGGTTCCCCCTTAACAGCGATGACGGAACTTGTGATCATCGGACGAATACATAATCATGGTCATGCATAACACCTATTCCAGATAATACAAGATGGCCAGCTGTGTACCAATTAGCATCGGTTTATACAGGTCACGTGTCGATTGAAGAAACATGTTGTTTTGCAGATTCATTTAAGATGATGCAGCTATTACGCTTCACTGGGAGGCGTAAGCACTAGCAGTCCTAATAGTTTTCAACCACATTCATTCTTAGAAACTATGCGGGACAGGCATCGACGAGCATGCCGGGCAGCTGTTAGTTAATATGCGATTAAGTGAACCCTTCAATCCTGCTTGTAACAAGCTAGGAACAAATTGGAGCACATACCGGTGGGAGAAGGTTCTCAGCCGTAGCATGACATAGCTGAGATAAAAATGACGTTGGCATCTGCCAGAAGCGACACATGTTATTCGGTCAAGATAGTATGGATTGCAAGGATCATACATGTAGCGCTATGAGCTGACGGGTGTAGTTCCACATTGGCATACGATCGGTTCATCGCCGATTCAATCCATGACATTATATTAAACGACTTGCTTGAGGCATTTGATTGCGAAACGCATTCCAGCCTATAGGAGGTGGATGGTCCAACTACTGAGTCACACGATTGCAAGATGTCCGAGTTGAAGTTTGTCTGACACTTCATCTGACATGATATTTTGCGATAGATGACCTGATTGTTATTAGGAGCGTAATGCTTTCAAACCACATTGCTCAAACACAATAACCAAAGGGAAGCGTGGCATGCTATCACCGGGGGCATAATGGCGTGTCTGAGATAATGCTATCATGAGCGTCGGAGTCATAGCAACTAGGGTGTGGTGACACAGGACCTGGAGGTTGATTATAAAGAGACAGCATTGCTGCGGCAACGCAAAGGACAAGCTCAAGCAGCAATCCACAGTCAACAACAGAAGCACCGAAGACAATCATAAAATATTATTAAGAATTCAATCTATTCAACTCTCAAGATTACTTCTATTATTCATTTACATGACCACGCATTATATGCCTGGACACGTGTTGACACAGTCTCAGTACGCACACCAGAAACTCATCAAACATTTCGGCGATCTTATTGCACAACTGGACAAGGAGTCTTTAACCCACACCTCCCGATCGGTGTGGCATTTTGTAATCACTAGCAATACCGACTACCCCGTACATGGATCCGTATCTACTGGGTTATTACCTATCGAAGAGTTTTCAGAAGATTGGTTATTTCTGGGGGAGATATAGTTTATGGCTTCGAAGAGTCCACGGGAATGTGGTCTAGGATAGACCCGTGTGCTCTGGAATGAAAAGTCAAAATGTTGATTCTTAGGATAAGACGAGGAAAGACAGAGAAACCCAAATAGGCAGCTGTACTTAGATTCAATAAAATATATGTATTGATTATTGGGATCTAAACAACCTGGTAACAGATAGAGAGGGATGACTTAACTTCGTGTTCATAGCTGATGGTAGAGCTGAGGACAAGAAAGAGAGAGCTGAGAGGAGATGGGGGAAATCATCATGAGAAACTGGGACTTAAGAGAATTTCATATGCGGGTCAATTTACCATCCCCAATACGACACGTATGAATCCCAATCCGGCCTGTAATAATCCCGATAGGAGGTGTTCACAACCCAATCAGGCAAGTCACACACCTTATTTCGCATATCTGCTCGTATACTCCGAATCGTGCTCATCTTCATCCCCATCTCTCTCTTTCTCATCCACAACACTATCATCATCGCAGAACACAAAGTTAAGTCATTCCTCTCTATCTCTCCATGCCATGATCATGAGTTGAAACCTAGTACAGCATACACCGAGTACAAGCATACACTGGGTACAGCATACACTGAGTACAAGCATACACCGAGTACAGAATACACCGAGTACAGCATCCACCCAAGATTCTCTGTCTTCCCTTCAGTCTCATGATTACAAGTTGACCGCTGGATGTAGCTTCAGCATCCGGCGTGCCTCCCTACACGATCGACTGCCATCAGCCAGCTCTCCATGAGAGCTCAAAGGTAGAGTCACCTTGTCACATTCCCATGGGTGCGAGCTAACTAACTGATGAACAGAGTCTCAGCACCTGGCGCGCTGTCAATCGAACCCCTCTAAGTAGTTATCCAATCCCGCCCGATCACAGCCTCCAAGTGCATCTTCAAACTTGCATGATCATGGCCTCCAAGTTCACACTATCATGGCCTCCCAGGTGCATCTCCAAACTCGCTCAATCACGGCCTCCAAGTTCGCACGATCATGGCCTCTAAGTGCATCTCCCAACTTGCTCAATCACGGCCTCGAGGCTCGCTTGATTACCGCCGCCATGCTCGCACGATCATGGCCTCCCAAGTTCATCTCGAAACTCGCTCAATCAAGGCCTCCAGGTGCATCTCTGAGTTCACTTGATCGTCATTTTCAGGCACACCTCGAATTGCTCTCAAGCACCGCCTGCACCCAGTCCAGATCTAGCATGTGTAGATGGGTAGCTATATAGATACCTAGATACATAGATACATAGATGAGAATACAACGAGAATACATGAGGTTTCAAAATCATTGAAAGATAAGTAGTAGCTATGATTTCCAGGTGCACCAGCAGCGTTCCCAAAGAACATGATGTTTTACCCTGACTGATCTACAGTGATTCAAGGTGCTACCAGACTTGTTGTCGGTGTTCCCAGACTTGCCGTCGGCGCTCCCAGGTGCACCCACAGTTCTCTCCGGCGCTCCGAGATGTTCCCAAAGTTGTCACATTATCTCCCAATGTTGTCTTGTACCAGTCATCAGAGATCCCAGTTACTCTGAAGGCTGGCCGGAATGCCCTCCTAGGGTCTGATACTCTCCTCAAATTGACGCATCTAAGTTTACTCTCCACATCCTCTGAGACACTCCTGGAGGCTTCCAGTGACTAAAATACATTTTGCTGTTGGGAGTCTACATCCCCTGCCGCTGCAAATGCATACGGAGGTAATTATTCCTACATTCTTAACATGGAACATTTATATCTGATTATGCCTTTGCAAAGCCCTCACCCTGACACAACTCCGGTTGTACGAAATGTTCGAAGTCTTGCTAATCCTCAGAATCAACAACAGCCTAGGCCTTCAGGGATTTCTCAACTTCCCCCTGCTGGGATACATGTTTCCATACTGGCTGGCAAGAGGGATTCCTCACAAGGCGGAAGTTCCGTAGCCTCTACAATCCAAGGTCAGAACTCCACCCTCTCATCTTCGTTGAACAATTCTCGCTTCGCAGATATCACTCAATGCGTCACTTCTAGCCCGGCCGCAACACATTGGCGGTCAATTAGTACTCTGACCACCACACCGGGTACAAGCAGTCGTAGCATACCCGCACCTGAAGGGACCTCACAAACAGACACAACTGGTCACATTGTATGCAGCTCTCCATCTGGCATTGCTAGCACTCCCACTCCTCTCAGGGGTCTTGAAATCCTGCCAACCTGCAGCCCTAATCGAGAAGCCTGTGCGATCATTACAAATCCACTGCCCACATGAGCTATAGAAAGCAATCAGAGACAGAGGCAGTGGCAATTTGAACCGCAGGCGGTGTCTATACCTCGATCCATGGTCTCTGTCAGTCGCACTATTCATCGATTTTTTCACTCAGACATGATGCGTTATGTATTTGCAACGGGCAGATCGTGGAGCTCCACATGTGGAACTGACGGCTGTTTCTGAGTGCAAGCGACTTGGTTATGGTAAGTTGTGGAATGCAATGTGTTGCGAAAGCATTTGCTGATGCCCCACACCGGCAGATATTAGAGATGTACTGGAAAACCGCTATGCAGTAAAACAACATTTTGTCCGTAGCATTTGAGGCACGCACCAAGGAGATCTTCAAAGAGGTATGCTGAAGCAACGGCCCACATTGGATAATACACGCTTAAACCAGTACCAGGTTCGAGCACAAGTCGAGAATGTTAAATCCCATCTCATTCAATCTGCAAGGGACAACATCAGCAAAATGTAATTCAGTCCGGAAGCCATACGCAACCCTCCCAGACACTCTGGTAGCACTCACCACTGCTTCTAAGTACTCCCAGATGCTCCCAGCCCCCCCTGGAGCTTTGCAAAGTGCTTTCAGACTGTGCAAGAGCATTCTCACGAGCTCCTCAAAGCACCTGAAGTGATGGCGGTGCATTCAGGATGCTACAAGAGTGAGTATTAGAATGGTCAAATTGTGGAGCTGCTGAGACCACTGTGCAAGTCTGCGGGAGACTTCGAGAGGTGCTGAGACTGCTGCACATGCTCTGCGGGAGACTTGGTGCCATATTTTCACACCAGTAGATTTAGGCTTCCATAACCACACGGCATTTCATCGATCATATTGCTCATTGTTACAGCCACAAGATTCGCAACATCATATTATGGCATGTATTATCTAAGTCTCTCTATATGTACATAAGGGGATAGAGGGATAACGGAGATGTATCCAGCAATGGGCAGTATATATTTGGGGGACACCAGGGTAGATAGACATCATCTCATTATACGAAATACACACTTGAAGCCGTGAAGAACCTAGTTTGAAGGCCATAATCATGCAAGCTTGGAAACACACTTGGAGGCGGTGATCGAGTGAGTATGAAGATGTACTTGGCAGCCGTGATTGTTCGAGTTTGGAGATGCACTTGGCAGCCGTGATCATGCCAGTTTGGAGATGCACTTGGAGGCCGTCATGATGTGAACTTGGAGGCCGTATTTTGAACGAGTTTAGAGATATGCTTGAAGGCTGTGATCGAGTGAGATTAGAGATGCACTTGGAGGACATGATCGTGCAAGAATGGAGGAGTACTTTGAGGCGGTCAATCTGGAGCAAGTAGATCGGGAGGGAGGCACGCCGGGAGCTGAGACTCTATTTCTTGGTTAACTTGTAATTGTGGGAATGTAGAGAGTTGAGTACTGCATGGTCTGCTGCGAGATGAGAGACTGGCTGGGAGCAGGGGACAGTCGATCATGGGATGATGCAGTACGCGGTGTATGCCGTACTCGGTGTATGCCATACTCGGTGCTAACTCGTAATCATGGCATGGAGAGATAGTGAGCGATGACTTAACTTCATTTTTTCAGGTGATGGTAGAGTTGAAGACGAGAATAAGAAAGATGAGAGTATATTGGGGATAGTATCACGAGAACCTGGGACTTGAGGGAATTTTGTGTGCGAGTCAATGTACCATCCCCGATATGGCTGGTACGACTCCCGATATGAGGTGTAATTACACCAATACGAGGTCTTCCCAACCCAATCAGGCAAGTCGTACCCCTGATTTCTCATATCCTCTCGTATCCTCCACATCATTGTCATATTCATCCCCCATCTCGCTCTTTCTCGTCCACAACTCTACCATCATCGCAGAACCCAAAGTTGAGTCATCCCTCTTATCTCTCTATGACATGATCATGAGTTGACAGTGAGTACAGCATACGCCAAGTACAGCATACACCGAGTACAGTATACACCAAACATAGCATACACCGAGTACAGCATTCACCGAGTACAGTATACACTGAGTACAGCATACACTGAGTACAGCATACACCGAGTACTGTATTCACCAAGTATAGCATACACTGAGTACACCATACACCGAGTACAGCATCCACCCAAGAATGTTTGTCTTTCTTTCATTCAAATGATTACGAGTTGACCCCTGAATGTAGCTTCAGCTTCTGGCATTCCTCTCTACACAATCGACTGCCATCAGCCAGGACAGCTCAAAGGTTAAGTCACATTGTCACATTCCCACGGTTGCGAGTTTACTACCTGAAGGAATGAGTCTCAGCACCAGGCGCTCCGTCCATCGCCTACCTACAAATACTCGTCCAAACTCGCTCCATTATGGCCTACAAGTTCGCACCATCATGGCCTCCAAGTGGATCTCCGCACTCGCACGATTACTGCCTCTAAACCTGCTCGATCACAGCCTCCAACTGTATCTCCAAACTTCCACAATTACGGCCTCTCAGTTTGCCTGATCATGGCCTCCAAGTACATCTAAGACCTCGCTCAATCACAATCTCGCAGTGCATCTTTAAGTCTACTCCATCACGGCCTCTAAGTGTATCTCCAAACTCACTCGATCACGGCCCTGGTAAATATATCAGAGTTCACTGGATGGTCATTTTTAGGTGCACCTCAAATTGCTCTCAAGCACCGCCTGCAGCCAGCGCAGATATACCATGTGTAGATGGGTAGCTATATAGATACATAGATACATTGATACATAGATGAGAATACAATCTGAATACGTGAGTTTTAACAATTGTTGAACGATAAGTAGTAGCTATGATTTCCAGGTGCACCTGCAGCATTCCAGGCGCACCTGCAGCATTCCAGGCGCAGCTGAACCATTCCAGGCGCACCTGAAGCATTCCAGGCGTACCTGCAGCATTCCCAAAGAAGATGTTTTTCCCTGACTACTCTAGTGTGGTTCGAGGTGCTTCCAGCCTTGTCACAGGCGCTTACAGACTTGTCACCAGCGCTCCCAGACTTGTAGCCGGCACTCCCGGGTGCACCCAAAGTTCTCTCCGGCACGCCAAGGTGTTCCGAAACCTATCACAATCACTCCCATGATACTCCTGTACCAGTCATCAGAGATCTCAATTACTCCAGAGGCCGGCCAGAATGCCCTCCTACAGTCTGATACTCTTCTGAAATTGACGCATCTAAGTTTACACTCCACATCCTCTCAGACACTTCTGGAGTCTTCCAGAGACTAAAATACATTTTGCTGATGAACAGTGCGGAGCTGTATGATCTCCACCTCTTTGAATCCGATGCAGTGCATTTGGAATTCATTGATTCCATTCTGGCAGACAATGATGATCTTTATCCTGTAGCAGAGCTTGTGGAGGGTGGTGTACGTGGTCTAAATCCAATGCAGAGAGTGACAAAAGCTGCTAACAAATTGCCAGCATCCACTTTACTTCCTGGCGGAAGCAATCCCGTGGTGTATCTACATCAAATTGTGTCCTGGGGCAAATAACCGCAGTACGTATGCGGATGGATTGTAAAATTCCATGATTGACGACAAGGACGGTCATATACTGTTACGCGGGTTCTTAATCCCAAAAATCAATGCAACATTTATTGAATTAAGTACAGCCGTCAATCTAAGAAACTCTTTCTTTCCTCGTCTTATCCTAAGACTCATCCTCTTGACCGTACTCAAGAGCACGCGGGTCTATCTGCGACCAATTCCCCGCAGCATCATCGAAACTGTAACTACTCCTCTCCAGGAAACCACCAGACATCGGAATATTCTTCATACGGTATTTACCCTGCAGATACGTATTGATGTACGGGGTAGCCGATAATAATACAAATGATGAAAACCCAAATCACTCGAGATGTGTGCATTGAAGCTTTGTCGTCCAGTTGAACAGCAAGATCGACGAAATGTTCGACCAGCTTCTGGTGTGCGTACTGAGATTGTGTCAACCTGTGTCCTGGCATATAACGAATAGTCACGTAAATGGATAATAGAAGTAATGGTGAAGTATTATAATAGACAGAATTCTTAATAATATTTTAAGATCATCTTTGGTGCTTCTGTGTGGACTGTGAATTGCTGCTTGAGCTTGTTCCTGTCATTGCCGTAGCAATGCTGTCTCTTTATAGCCAACGTCCCAGGTCTTCTGTTGCCACATCTGGTTGCTGTGATTATGTCGCTCATGATAGCGGTATCGCGGACACGAGTCTTATTGCGCCCGGTGATAACATTCCATGCTTCCCATACATTACTGTGATCATGCAATGTGGTTTGAAAGCCTTACGCTCTGGATAAGAATCAGGCCATCTATCGCACGATATCATGTCAGCCAACACATCACACAGACTGGAACATAGACATCTTGCGTTCGTGTGAGTCGGTAGTTCGATCAACTACCAATCAAACTATTGGTAATGCATCTCGCACTTAATCCCTAAAGTGAGGTAATTAACTTGTGGGCCATAGATTCAGTCGGTAACCAACTGGTACTATGCCAAAGTAAAATCTAGATGCGTCTGCTTTTATTGAATACGAGATAACATTGCAATCCATACTTCTCAAGCCAATGAAATGTGCTCGCTCTAGGCATGTGCCAATGTCATGATTCCCTCAGCTATGTCATCCTTAGGTCGAGACTATTCTCTAGACGGGAATGTGCCTCACTTCATCCTTGTTAGGGGTTCTCCCCTGATAGCGGTAATGATACATTTGTCTGAAGCAAGTACACGTGACTACCATTCGGAAGTGGATACCATTGGTCACGAAGCAAAACACCTTCTTGCGCATCAGCTCATGTCATCAGTCAGACGGTCTTTAGCGGGATTACATCTGAGCCGTATGTAATGATTTGATAAGAGCAGACTTATCAAGCGGATTCGCAAGATGATGCAATTATGTCGCCATAGCCGGGATGTGAAAAATCATCAGCGGTGCGCATGATTATTAATTACACCTACTCAACCTTCGATAGCGGGACAACACATCATGACGAAGGAAAGTCGGGTGTGCAGCACGCGTTATACAATGAGCGATTAAGTGGAATCGTCGCACCCTATTTCTAAGAGATAGGGAATAATGCGCGCACCTCCCGGATACGGAAGTCCGTATCCTAAGCTCGTAGTGCGTGAGGGATTATTGGCATTGGCTGAAGATAAGAGGCCTGAAGCGACCCTGCTCATAACTTTTGAGTTAGTATGCATCGCAACCCCAAAAGGGTGTCATAATCTACGTTGGCAGAGTATCGGTTGGTCGCCGACATAAAATCTCTGACGCAATGCCGAATAGCCAAATTGGTATGGTGAGGCATTAATAACTTCAAGTTATTATTATATTGCGATAAAGCGCTGAATGATCATTATGACGTCAGACGTTCCAACTACTGAACGAACGATAAGCAAGATGTCTAAGTTGAAGTTATGAGTTGTCATAGTTTGCGTTTGATATCTTACATGATGATGGCCTCATACGAGGAGCGTAACGCTTTGAAACCAATCATGCATGAACATGATAACCTAAAGGGAACTCGTGGCGAAGACCGGGACAGAATCCCGAGGACGCTATCAAGGAAAAAAACTATTGTCATAGTCATGGAAGTAGCGGCCAAACTTGAGCCAGCGAAAGACTATAAAAGACTCACATTGTCTCCCCGACAATGACAAGAACCAAGCTGTAGCAGCAATCCACAGTCAGACAATTACCAGCGAAGAACACCTTAAAATATTATTAAGATTTCTACATAAAAACTTCACCATTACTTCACTACTCCACACAAGTGAATTCTTACTTTATGTTTACCTTGAGACAATTGAAGAGACGCACGGCACACGATCATCTCGTTCGACAACTCGGAGAATTGTTTCTCTACTACGAGGAAACCAGGAATACTTCTGGTCAATACTGGACATTACACTCAGCCGAGATACTTGGCATCACGTACGACGTTTGTCGGTTCATAAGCGAGGGGCTGTTACCTTTCGAGGAACATATCGATACGAGCCTTACGCACGACCAGACGGAAAACGGGGACTGTTTTTAGAGGGCGCTGTTGTATAAGGGCAAGAGGTTGAGTCTTAGGATAAGACGAGGAAAGAAAAAGAAGTTTAGTTAGACGGCTGTATTTAAGTTAATAAAGTGTTTTATTGAAACGTGGCTTAATACCCCCGTAACACATAAAATATTATTAACAATTCTATCTATCTATCTACCCTTAAGAAATAGCCATCACTATTTCTTCCTTAATCAACCTACGTGATTATCCTTTGTATGCCTGGACACAGGTTCACACACGCCGAATACGCACTCATTCGAGTTGTCGAGACTTTCGGCAATCTTCTGTTCACTTCACACGAGCACAATTTAATCCACACTTACCGAGTGGTTTTTCGTTTCGCGCAACTCGAGAATATCGACTACCTGGTGCTACGGTATCTGAACACCGGATTGTTACCATTCGAGGAGTTTTCAGGGGACGAGTCCTGGAACGAGGAGACTTGATATACATCTACAGATGAGAGGGTCTGTGGTATAGGTTTAGAACGGGAGTTCTCGTTGTTCAGGAACGAGAAGTTGAGTCTTAGGACAAGACGAGGAGAGAAAGAGATATTTGGATAGGCGGCTGTACTTAGTTCAATAAAGTGTTGTATTGATTATTGGGACTAAGAACCCCCGTGACAGTAATGCAGCTAACATTAATTTTGAAGACCAGAGCAGCCTATTGAACGAACCTGCAAGTGATAACAAGCATTAATCAAAAGGCACGTGATTTTGGAGCTGATAATTATTTATTTATATGTATTATTAAAGAACAACGTAGTGATTAAGATGAAAGTAAATGAAAATGCTAGAAAGGCTGCCAAAACAATGTGAATGACAGACTACGCCAAATCAAATGATTGCATGTTGTGGATACACCCATGGCAAAATGAGCATCAACGGAGTTTCAACAATTTTAGGTCATGTAAGTCTGGTAATTAAATATTGATTCGGTCGTGGTTATACATAATCGAGGTATTGGCCGCCTTTATAGGCAAAAATTATAATGACACACTCCCTACCTCATCTTCAAAATGAGCATCAATGGAGTGTCAACAATTTTTGGTCATGCGTCCGGGGTAATCACACTGCCAATACATTGCAATCAGTCATAAAAGAATTTTTGGCCTCCTTTGTAGGCCCAACAGATTGCAATACCCTCCCTGCCCCATCAGGAAAACGAGTGTCAACAAAGCGTCAGTGATTTTCGGTCCTGCTCCCTGGGTAATCACACTGCTGATAGGTTGTAGTCAGTCATAAAGCAATTTTTGGCCTCCATTGTAGGCAGAACAGATTGCACTACCCTCCCTGCCCCATCTTGAAAATGAGCGTCAAGAAAGTGTCAACGATTTTTGGTCATGCGTCCTGGGTAATCACACTGCCGATAGGCTGCAGTCTGTCATAAAGGAATTTTTGGCCGCCTTGATAGGCAAAACAGAATGCAATACCCTCCCTGCCCCATCTTGAAAATCAGCATCAACAGAGCGTCAACAATTTCTGGTCAGGTGTCCTGAGTAATTACACTGCTGATAGGTTGCAGTTAGTCATAAAGGAATTTTTGGCTGCCATTATAGCCACAACAGGTTGCAATACCCTCCCTACCCCATCTTGAAAATGAGCGTCAACTAAGCGTCAATGATTTTTGGTCATGCATCCTGGGTAATTACACCGGCGATAGGTTGCAGTCAGTCATAACGGAATTTTTAGCCGCCTTTATTGACAAAACAGATTGCAATACCTTCCCTGCCCCATCATGAAAATGAGCATCAATGGAGCACCAACCGTTGTTGTTCATGTATCTTGTGTAATCTGAAGGGCGATGGGTTGTATATAGTCATAAATGGATTATTGGCTGCCTTGATAGGCAAATGACAACCTGACACACTCCCTGCCCCATCTTGAAAATGAGAGTCAACGGAGTGTCAACAATTGTTGGCCTTCCTTCATGGTTAATCACTGCACGATGTGGCCGTTATGGTCAATATACACCCTTTTGACTGTTTTTATATGTTAAAAGGCTCAAGAATACTTAGTGGTAGCTGTGTAAATGAAATATGTTGTTACTGTCACAGAGGATGTGGTGGGAAAATCCCATGCATATCTGCCTATAGAGGCTGCCATATCCTTGTTTATGGATGCTTCAGATAAAGCGCTACTCATATTACCGAAGATGCATGACTAAAGAAAGTTGACGCTCAGGTGACGCTCATTCTCAGCATGTGGTAGGGCTCGTGAGTCTGTTCGTTTGGTTCATATGGGCGGCCAATACGTCGAAAATTCACTGTAACGTACCACTGTCAATATTTGACAATTAACAGTAGCATACCTGAATGCGACCATAAATGTGAAACTTGAAACACAGAACCGGGGATTGCAACTGATGGGTCTAGCCAAACCCGACGAAACCCGCAGGTTGACGGGTACCGGTCTGAATTTGGCCTGCTAAAAGTCAGCGGGTCAGGATTTTCGACGGGTCTGGAACCGAACTGATCTGTTTCTGCAGTCCATTCTCGGACCGCTGGCGGGTTCCCCGGACCCGTTGCTAACACTTGTCATTCGTACAATTTTTTCTAACTTATCACTTGCCACCTTTTTGAATCATGACAACACAGCGCCGCACTTCTCTTCCTCCTGCTCTTAGTTCTAGCACCAGGAGAAGCAGACAATGTACCCACGATGAGGATCTCGATGACAATTCCCGCATGATACCCTTTAATTACAATGATCGTCGAGAAGATGATTCAGGATCCGACAACAATCCTCTTTGGTGACCATCCTGGAAGGCAATGGGGAAGTGGCCATCAAAAGATTCCTTCACGTCAACACTTGGAATCCGAGTTGCGGTGACTCAATGAACTCCTAAGTCGGCACTACCCCAACTTCCTAAGCGTCGGGGGATCTATACAGTGTGCGCGGTGTAGGATGAAGGCGATCTTGTGCAGCTGGCATCCAGGACCATATCCGATAAAGCGTTTGAATGATTAAATCCGCCTGCTAATGTATATATCCAGTAGATGAAGGATTCAAACGAAGCCGATGAGTAATTGGCTGCATGGAAAGCTGGAAATCTGTGGCGATATTAGCCCATTGTTGATGATGTGACAGGCCTTATCATTGATGCAGAATTGAATGCCTTGACAACCCTTTCATGCGTTCTGGCGATGGTCATGGCATGTGTGAAGCCTACAGCTATCAATTATGCAATGATTGTGAATCTCTTTGCCAGGAATGGGGTGAAGACCACCCAGATTGGATCGCTCAATCCGCTGCTTTTGTCTTCAAAATGAATGTTACCCACATTACCACACAACAGATAGTTTACTAACCATCATCAGTCAGCATATCTGGATCAAAATCCGTATCGTGCTTGGTATCCTCATCATCTTTGAAAAATTCCGCACAGGGAAATGCTGTATGCGAATATGTATATCCGGCCGGCAAATTGACGATTTCAGACGGTTGAGCTCCGGAAGTGTTACCGGTTGGGGCGGGTGGCATGCCGGGCAGAGGTGGAGTCGGCTCTGGAGTCCGCACTCTGCGTCGGGCGGGGGGAGGTGCACCCGCTCCTTTGCGTCTCCAGCATGTCTGCAGATTCTTTGCGGTGCCATTTTGGCAAGGAAGGCATCCGGACGTTTGGTTATGACGTAGTATTGCCGGGTTTCTCTGTATCGCAGCCTTCACCTTTTAATGCCCGGGAAACTCAACACCCCGCTTCTTCTCTTCTCGGACCCCGGTGCGTCGTTTCTTAATGAGATATTTTGTTTCCTCAATTGCGGCGCGCGAATAGCCTTCGTTGGCCATTTTGGCCATATTCAATGCCACGCGCATGTCGGACTGTTCCAGCTGTACCCGACCTCCTTGCCTTGCCATAGTTGCAGACATGTTGAAAACCTACAAGACATTAGTTGATTCTTCTAACAATGAAATTCGACTGTTATCTCTACCATATACGCTTATGTGGCCTCCTCTAAGGTGATTAGAGCTTGTTTCGTCCACTCACTGGGATGCTTATAAGGAAATTCATCTGCGACAATCCCAGAGCTCACAACATCATGATGTTCGATTTCGCAGACTGTGCGGACGAATGCCTTTGTCGACCATGGAGGTTTCCCGTACCGGGCAGGGATGAATTCGTTACGTAGCTCTCTACGGACACCCGCTGTAGGTTATACAGTTCATTGACCGCTGTTTGCCACGATAAGGATATACTCACATCCAACCGCATGCTGCTTCTTGTTTTTGCTGCTTCCAGTCTTGCAGACGATCTTTAAATGTGCATCCTGGGTCATATGTTTGGTGGCTACATTGCCAGCATCGCGGTGAACTAACTTGTGTCTGCGCTGTTGTTGTGTGCCAAGAAGTTCCGTATTTGATGTAGCGCCCGCCAATCTGCCGGTATTTGATCCGCTATCACCTGGCAGAGGTGGTTGTGTATCCATAATGAGCTGGTGTGGAATAGGAGAGGAAGATGATAACGAGAGGAAGTGGGAAACCCTGAGGACTAAATAGTTAGCTTCCTGTCAGAATGGAATATATAGCAGCCAACATGATCATTATGATCAAGATGAATCCTACTGTGTATGGCTGCAAGTTGCAGGGGTTCGCACCGCCCCGCAATTTGCAATCAGTTGGTCTGATGTTGTCTGTTTGATAACAGGGATCAATTGCGGTGTACGACCGGCGAAATAGCCCAATTGCTGAATATAAATAGGATGGAGTTCGAGCGAAAGGACATCTGCTGATGTTTGTCTCAAATGATCCCCGGGATATTACATGAAACTGACGCTAACAATCATGTCATGTTGTACAGTTAGCGTCATTATTCATGATTCATTGACAGTCAAGAGAGCGATTTTGCTTTGTTCGAGATGAGTAAACATACTAACCTTGACATAAACGACGCAGCTTATCTCCATATTGTCCATAACTTGCACCATCCAACATCTCGCCCAACTACAGCGTCCACGAAAACCACAATGGTCAATGCTCCGAAAAAGTGTTTTTCGCCACCTCTGGCGGGCAGATACAGCAAATCGAAGAAGCGGTGAACCCAACGACCTCATCAAGCGAATGAAGGCAAGAGCGGCTTGGAGGCAGAGAGAATCCGAGCCGTTGGGGCATTGCGCAGCTTGAGATCCAAAAAGAAGGTTGCGGCAGAGAAGCGGCGAGAAACACAGTTCTTAAGCAATGAAGAGAAAGAGAAATGGATTAAGGATTATATGGAGAGAGAGACCACTGCGGCAAGAAAGCGAGTTGAAGACGCAGAGGCTGCGGTGCAACAGGAGCAGGACGATATGATGCATGCTGAAATAGCGGGATTGACGTCCAGAGAGCCCGACAGGACCTTTGAGGAGATGCTGGTTGCTATCAGAAACAGTCTGAGTGATCTTGCAAGTTCCGACAATGGGGAGGATGGGGAAGAGGAAGATGATGAAGAGACTGACCAGGGCAATTTGAGCGAAGATGACAAACCGAGCTAGGTGATGGGCAGAATCACCAAAACGGTCCAGCAGCGCATGGAGAGGTTTCAACAGAAGCAGAGGAAGCTCGACGAATTGACTCAACCGGGATGGAAGAATGCAGCAGACTACTTCCGGAACAAGATAGGAAGTACGGCACCAATGAATTGAGGGTTCTGGCCGTCGTCCCGCTGCAAACAAAGGATGACCCTCCGGCACCTCCACCAGCAACATTTGGAGAGCTGATGGAGAGTCTTGACATTGTCCCCGGAACATAGCAAAAGCCGCAAGGGACTTCTCGACCAGGACGCAGTCATATTAGGCTAGGTTCGGTCAAGCCGCAGTCCAAATTGAGCATACCTAGTGGCAAGCCAGCTGCAGAGCCCGATTCGTCAATGTTGGTGAAAGCGAAGCCAGTGGAACCTGTACGCTTTTACCCCTGCATATTGCCTCCAGCTGATTTCCATATAGATATCGGATTCAGACAAAGAGATGGTGATGGCTCCAGCGTCTGCGGAAGAATATAGGTGCAAACTGTTCCTTTCGACGTCTGATCGCGGTGGAAAGCAAGTTGTTTACCAATTTTGCTACGTGTCAGCTTTGGCATGATTTGAGTGACCAAATTGTGAGGCATGATAATTTGTCTGTGCATGTGCAAGGGTGGAACGCACGATGTGAAAGTTCTAAAATCCAAATCGGGCTGTATGACGGCCATCACGTTCAGTTTCATTCTGCAAGTGACTATTAAGTGACAAAGCACAATCAATATTAGTGACAAAATGTGGTAACAAAATTCAAGTGAGTGATGTCATATGGGTCTTAGGAAGAGTGGTCAGTGCACATGACAAATCCATCTGAACAACAGCCGTCATCCCATATTCATCCATGTATCCACCTGCATAACTCTCCGCACAGACCTGGTGCACATGGTTGAGATATTTGAAATTGCTTGTGGTACGTCATGGAAATCGAGGAGAAGGAGCTGGATAAGGAATGGTGAGGAAATCGAGCTATATTTGCCAAAGACTAGTGAAATCATCTACATGCCGTCAATTGCCGGCTGAAAGTGCAGGAATGTGATAGGGCCACGTCATTTCTCATTCAGATAGCGTAGATAGCAGTTGATCGAAAATTGAGAGGTGACAAAACACCTGGATGCAAACGATAATACATAGAAACGCAATAATGGATGTCATAACTGTGTATTTGATTCGTTGTATAGAATTTAAGAGTGTACAAAGGCTGTTTCGATGTGAATGATGTGAGCGTCAATCGAGCGTGAACGATTTTTGGCATTGCATCATGAAACATCCAGTAGGCTGTGCGGTAACAGTAAGTCATAATCAAACTATCGGCCGCCTTTCTATTGAATAATGGTGACGGCAACATTTCTACTATATCCTAAAAATGAGCGTCAACAGAGCATCTACAACTTTTGGCCTTGCATTTTGGAAAATGCATGGGGTGTGCAGCGACATTACCCAATAACCGCGCTATTGGCCGCCTTTCTAGGCAAAAACTCTTGCAACAACGTCATTACTATATTATAAAAATGAACGTCAATGGAGCGTCAATGACTTTTGGCCTTGGATCATGAAAAATCCTAGGGCTGTGCAGCGGCATGAAGCCATTATCACATTATCGGCTGCCTTTCTAAGCAAAAACGGTTGCGACTACATCGCTACTATGTCCTAAAAATGAGCGTCAACAGAGCTTCAACGACTTTTGCCCTTGCATCTCGGACAATCCGAGGGCAGTTCGGCGATATCTACACATAATTGAACTATTGGCCGTCTTTCTAGGCAAAAATGCTATTGACGACATCGTCACTACGCCCTAAAATTGAGCGTCAACGGAGCGTCAACGATTTGAGGCCTTCCATCTTGGAAAATCATGAGGCTATGCATCTACAATGATCTATAATCGTACTACCGGCCGCCTGTTTAGGAAAACATGCTTCCGACAAGATCGTAACCATGTCCCAAAATGTGCGTCAACGGAGCGTCAACAATTGTTGCACTGGCATCTTGGATAATATAACCGGAATAGAACGCAGATACACCACAATGAACCTATCGGCAGCCTTTATTGGCAAAAATGCAAGTGTCGATATCGCGTCCGCCTCCTACAATTGTGCGCCCACGGCGCGTCAAGGCTCTGAACTCTACACAGTAATAAACTGCAGTATGCCGTTCGTAAATGGAGGTTTGCGCAGTCAGTCGTTGCCATCAGTCCTTGTACTCAACATCACAAATATGCATGCAATGTCTGACTGATCTGATCATTTACCTTGTAGCTGTAGAGTCAATATTTAAGAACCCGCAATCTGCTTTACTGTATCGTCATTTTCGGCAGTCTCTCGAGTCGGATTACCCAGCTTTCGAATTTCTACTTCCATGTCGGATACACAATCTTTGAACACCTCATTGCTAGAGGTTATGATCTCTTCCAAAAATGAACGTGTCTTTATTCATGATTTGAGCGACCTTACTTTGCAAATCATCTTTGATGCTTGGTGGGCATCAATGAATGTAGGCTGGAAGCGGCCTATTGCTTGGAAATGTTCTAGACATGCGCCTTTGTGGCGATTCTATTTGCACTGCGGAATTGGGGAGACCGGCAGCCCTGGAATCATATATATCGTTTGTCATCAAGTTCTTTGCCATCCATCAGAACATGGGACCAGCTCAATGGGGAAACACTTACTGGCAAAAGCTCACATCGCAAAGTTAAACGAATTAACAGAGTCAGAGGTCACTGAATTGACTAGTTCAACGGTGGATAAAACAGCTTGGGCCATCCTGAAGAGGCAAGGGAGTCGTGGAATCACAATAGTAAGTTTGCAGAGGAAAACCATATTTG
>Ga0307512_10002565_pt1 | contig 22632 bp, 31 predicted proteins | sample 14_EM_MG_FD_200267 | JGI IMG/M metagenome (GOLD analysis project Ga0307512, IMG submission 200267) | Populus trichocarpa ectomycorrhiza microbial communities from riparian zone in the Pacific Northwest, United States - 14_EM | ecosystem: Host-associated > Plants > Roots > Unclassified | place...
ACCAAACCCCCCACCCATATAACTAACTCGGGAAGGCGTTTTCCTTCCTCATTCCTCCGCTCGTTTTAGCGCTTTATACATGTTAAGGCAATCTTCAAATAGTACCCCTAGCTGCGGATACTCCAACCCTGTGCACGAATGGTCGCATTGTTGATTGAATTCTACCGCTGAAACAAATTCACAAACAGTGCGAGGGGCTAGTTGGGCACATCACAGATTTCCGGGACCACAGTTCCATGCAAGTCGCACCATCACCACAGCATTAATCAGGCAACATCAATACAAGTCTCCCTCTCTGCACTGCTTACTCAAACTCTCTCGCTTCAAACTTCTCCTTCGGGTAGAAAGCTGCCTCAGTCGTGTTCCCCTCAAAGATTTCTCTCCTCTGCAACCCACTAACTGCCTACACTCTTGTTAGCATCCCATCTACACACATAATAATTAAGCAAACACATACCATCTGTGCACTCCCCTCGTCCGCAAACAGCACATAAACTCTGGCCTTCTCACTCCCCTCTTCCGCATTTTCACTCTCATCATCATCGTCATCATCCCATTCGATCACAATCTGCACCACTCTTCCATACCGTTTATACTCGTCACCAACCTTCTGCAGTAGTTCCGTGTGGTCAAAAAGACTTCTCTTTCCGTCAATGATCCCGCGCATCACCACCACCTCAGAGCGCTCGGCGTTGCGCCGGTCTTCACGTCGTTTGTTTTTGTCCACGATCTTGCCGCGCCCTGCTTGTCCCTTCTTACCGGAAGAGACCATCTGGATTGCCTTAGTAATACCGGAGCCATCGCGACCGAGGCCTCGTCCGGCTTTCCACCCTTGCTTTTCCATGAGGCGTTTTGCGAAGCCGGATTGACCGGGACGGGAAGACGGCTCGGCAGGTGCTTCAGGCTCGGGAGAGTATGGGTTTTGCGGAGAACGAGGCGGAGAGGAGTTGGTGGTAGGTTGTTGGTAAAGGACGGGGGCGCGGGAGATGATTGCGGATGTTGATGGGGGTGGGAGCGGCTGAGAGGGCTGCTGTTGGGGCGCGGGAGGCGGTGGAGGAGGTGGAGGTGGCGGCGGCGGCGGGGGTGTTACATGCGCAAGTGGTTGTGCAACCGCCGAATACCCGATTGCGCCTTGTTGCGACATCCGCATCCGCCGTGCGAACGCGTCTTCGCCCGAAGCATCATCTGGAATCTCTACCGGAGGCAGTGCTGACAAAGAGGACAGGGGAGGCGGCGGCGGCGGCGTGGTAGTATCGGCGGGCGGAGTGAACTGCGGCGGCGGTGCAAAAGAGTAATTTATCGGAGGAGCAAAACCTCCTATTCACCTGTCAGTACATATCTTCGTACAGCTGGGACGGGGGAAACATACTACCCATCGCCGGTCTTTTCTCATCCTCGGAATCGCTGCTGTCATCATATCTTCTCCGCTTCTTTCCGTAGAGCCGCTCCCGCCAATCCTCCATCTCTCTGATCTTTTCGTCGCCGTCTTTATACTCCTCATAGCTATTTGGTCGGAGGGGATCGTAGATATCGTCCCAATTTGTCGGCGGCGGAGGGGTAGCTTTATTCTTTTTCCGTTTCTTTCTGCCGCCGCGTTGACGATCCTTCTGATTTGAGTTGTAGAATCCGTTTACATCTTCATCATCGCCGACCCAGTCTTCAAGTGTGGTTTTAACGACGGGTTTCGCGACTGCAGTAGTAGTCGGGGCAATAGTAGTAACGGCAGCGGTATCCTCGATTTTATTTGCGATAGAGGCCATGCCAATAGGCTTGAAGCTCATACTCTTCTTCTGCGCCGGCGCTGGGCGCTTCGTGATGGTGGGTTGGAATCGGAGCGCAGCTATAATCGTCGCAAGAGAAACGCCGTGAGCAATGCAATCTTAGAGTAACAAAACCCGATGCGCGAGACTACCGGCATTAATTATTTTTTGCGACGAGGATGACGAAGAAGCTCCATCCTCGTGTCCTGGCGGTGGTGACGCGGAGGCACCAGCTTTGGCGAATACAACCGGTGCTTTTGAGATGGTTGTGGAGGAGGACGAAGTAGTGGTGTCGCCGAGAAGGTTCGCATATAGGCCGGACATGCCGCCACCAGTGCGAGCGGGTGGTGCGGACATTTTTGCTGTTGTTGGTGAGATAGCGAGATGAGGATTCGGAAGAGGAAGATGGACTGGAGGTTTTAGTGTTTCGCCCCAAGCTTTCTAGCCTGCGCTTACCCGCCCGTTCGGAGGTTACCGACTTCTACTCGTCGAATTTTCAAGTTTCCGGACCTGTTTGTGATTAGATGCATCTGACACAACTTAGATGTATAGTACAGTACTGTACATGAAGTAGTCATGATCACCAAACTTTTGACGGGGGCGCTGGATACTATAATGCTCCCAGATGTACTCGATTACAAGCTTTCAGATGCACTTGACTCAAAGCTCCCAAGTGCACTCGAAGCTCCCAAGCACTCAGAGCTCCAGCTCACTCGACTCGAAGCTTCCAAACATACAGTGTGTCAGACTAAAGGAGAGTTCCAGGGTCGAGCATCTATAAGAGATGTGATGTGCATTTCTATAGATCCCTAACCCACACACACCACTGGTTGCACTGGACTGCAGCTGGTAGATTTCAATCTGCCGTACTAATGCTATAGCACGAAACAGGAGCTGTTAGATGAGGGTTAATATTGTGAGTTTCAGCCAATTACAATATGGGAATAGTAACACTACATTTGTGTACATTACGGCGCTATCAGCGTTCAGTACTCGACGTTGTCGGGGGTCTAGGGGGTCTGCACTGGGACCCGAAGCATCCACAGTGCCACTGGTTACCTAGGACCGATGACTTTCCACAACCGCGCAACTGCAATCGCGGCAAGGAATATTCTCGTTCTAGTCAAAGCAATACGCACACACAGAAGCAATTGATATCGTCTACCCCTCCTCTATGCTTTGCTCTTCTCAGCCGGAACCTTCTTCCTCCCTCCAACCGGCGGGAACGTGAAGCTCCACCCGTCACCTCTCTTCCCACCCTGCCCCGTCTCCAAGTCAGCATCCACCACATTCACATCCTTAACCTCCACAGTCCCCCACGTAAGTGCGCCAACATGCGGCTGAACATTCCATCCGAACCTCACCGTCGCATTCCTTTCCAGGAAGCGCCCGGCAATATCGTTGATAGTATATTTCGCTTTCTCGTTGCGTAGACTGAGGCGCGAGGTCTTAACGCTCGGTAGTATAGCATCCCAGATTATCGCTTCGTTATCGGACTATGGGCGCTTTGTTAGCGGTGTCAGGGGAGGAAGGTAGGTGCGCTCACATGTTTCGATCCCCTCCCGCCGCCATAAACCACGCTCAACCAGCAAAACACCTGCTTAGTGTTCCAATTATACAAGCTTTCCAGGTCAGCATCGAGATTGAAGGTGATGAATGCATATTCCTGCTGTCTTGAGGAATAGTATTGTGGACGGCCCTTGATGACTTTCACGGAGGCGACGTCGACGGTTGCAGTGGGAGAAGGCGGATACAGCACGACGCTAAGCGCAGTGAAGAGGCCGACAACGAAGGCTACTGTTGTGAAGAATCCAAAGACATTTTGGGCACGGACTATGGTGGAGTGCATCGTCGTCGAATGGGGTTGTGGTGGAGAGGAGACGGGGTTGTGTTGAAGCTATGGATGATGAGGACAGATGGTTCACGCTACAATGCGGCTCATTGTGTAACCTAAGCTCTATATGGTTACACCCCCACGACAACACCAGCTACAGCTCTCGACGCAGTTCGAATTCCGAAGGTTTTCGAGCGCTCCACCGTTAGTCCGTAACTCGGCTGAAAGTACCCAAGGATCTTCTTGCAAAAATTGCAGCCGTGGCATCCCCGAGGAGCCACATTGAATATAGTTAGCACCGCGACTGAATAGAGCAGATGCACAACCAGTTAATTGCTCGACATACCCAGTATCATATGGACAATGCAGGGCAATATTTTCCAGTACATCAATCAATGACACAATATGGACCTGCGCATAGTCATATATACAGGGCAAACCGGGCACTCCACTAGCCAGGGTTAGGGCTTGAGACCCACAGCCTTCATCCAAGTTATCACATTTCAACTAATTCACAATTCACCTGCAGGACATTCATTAGAAATAGTAGCTCCAAGCACGTAGCCTCGTTCCCAACCCATCGCTGAGGGTCTGGTGTATTATCTCTTATTCAGAAGTAACTGAAGGTAATTAACTCAGGTAGGAAGTAATTTGCACCACTCCGGATATCATGGCAGCACCTCATATTTACCAGCAGTTCCAAAAAAGTTCCGAAGTCAGATAGCATTTCGGAGATCATTCGGGCAGGATTTTAGATGTAATCCTCACTTAATTACAATTCCTAGATGTACTTCTTCCCATTTACATAATACCTACCACTCTCCGGAATCTATAAAAACTCAAACTGAGTCTGTATATTGTCCGAACTGTATTTAGTCGGGGTGGCTTGGGACACCGAGCTTTTTATTACACCAGACCCTCTGCGAGGGGCTGGGAACAAGGCTAGAATCCGGTAGCTGAGTAACACGCTATTACGAGAGTTACGCATCCTCCTTGACAGGTAGCATAGGCAAATGGGCCCCTGCGAGCTCCGGAAGTGGAAAGGAGGGCGGTAGCAGCGAGGAGAGCGAGCTTCATCCTGGAGGTTTGCAGATATTGGAAATATGGTTTGGTAATTTAGGTGACTAAGTGGCTCGAGGTGAAGAGGTTATTAAACAGTGAGAAGACACGTAGAAGGATTAGACAAGAGAATGCGGTGTATATGTTCAGATAAAGGAGTGGTATGGATTCGTCCAAGACCTGAAATTGCGGTTATCAAACTAATAGAATAACGGTTTTTATGCTTTGTAGCCCCCTCGAGGACCGCTATTATGTAGGATAACCTTCTAACACCCGGGGTTCAACTTTCTCTTCCCTATAGATGATAACCAGCTACAATATGGAGAGGAACAACCTGCAGCATATGCCACGGTAAACAAGAACAGTGTATAGAACCTAGGTTTCAAACAGCGTTATCACAAATTACAGTCAATTCTTCAACTATATCCATATTCCTCTCATGCAGCCTTACAGTCCTGAAACGAGTCAAATTTCTGTCCAGCTTGCAACCACTCAGCTAAAGCAGCATTTTCTCCGGAAACAGCACCAGCTAAGGCAGTGGGCTGTGTTAACTTGGTCCGTGACAGCTATGGAAGATGTATAGAGCGACAATAGTATTTTAAGGTGAACAGTTCGTGAAATCTATTCTTAATCCCACCAGGTATACTACTTCTGCTGCCGCGAGTGCTAACTAGACCTTCATCACTTCGGTAAACATAGACGACGGCGCGGAGGAGATGACAGTGGGTGAGAGAAGACGGCGGTAGTGTGATAGATGACAGTGGTGGGGCAGATGATACTGAAGTAGGGCGTGGACGATGGTACGCAGTAGGGGACACTGGGTAGGCGGGTAGACGGGTAGACGACGGCGTGGAGGAGACACAAGATGGGGACAGATGGGTAGACGACGTAGATAACGTAAATTGCGCGTAGACGAGGGCAGAGTATACAACAGTAGAGTAGACGAGGACTGAGGAGAAACGAGAGCCGAGTCCTGAGGAGGGACGACCCCCGAGGTCAGAGGGCTTGAAATCATGAAGTGACTTGTGGCCGTCTATTTGATGCAATGCTCCCATACTCCGTAATAAATAAAAATCACTCGGTGCTTATGTCAGGTCCAGGTGGGTGCTAGAGACTAGTGTCCGCCCAGACCTGACATGAGCAAGTATAAATAGTACTAATAAGCTGAGGTCGCGCGGTGAGAATACTCAGCGTAGACAAGGACTTGGACTGAAGCGTATAAAATCGAAGAGCCTTGCCGTACCGTGACGCACCGTGCGGGGGCACATCAGAAGGCCAGGGATGGAATAGTACAGACGATGTGTAGATGTGGGTGCAGAGTGCGAAGGTATGGACAGAAGCGGAGGTACGGATGAGGTCAAAGGCATTGGAGAGGGACGAGAACAGGCTTCGACGAGCGGAGGCGTGGGAGAGGAACGCGAACAGTCGTCAACGAGTGGACGACCCAGAGCAGTGGAAGAGAACGATATCGATGTTAATATTGCGATGTAGTGGAGTGGATGGAGGGTTAGATCGTCTTGTACTTAAGTATGCATACTTATTATCGTGATAATCGACGAGCGTGCGTGAATCCTAAGTAAACGAAAATCTAGAAGAACTATGTGTTTGTAACAAGACGAGCTCTAATATGATATTTGTTCCAACCCTGTGGTCAAGTATATTACTTCGCCGCTGCTACATCAGAGCCTGCAGTGCCGCAACTCCAACAACTGGGTGCCTTATGGCAAGTGGGGTTAACAAATGGTACCACTAGAGTCCCCGCTTATCGCTAAACCTTTTTCGTCTGCTGAAAGCAGCATCTGATGCACAAACTCTCACTCGGCTGCCCAATTTCTGTTCGGTCAAGAAATCAGCTCCTATGCTCTGACGCAGCCAACTCAACACTACTCACTTCACTTCACTGCCCGCACGCAATAATGGCAACCCCACTACCCCCACCCCACCACCGCTCGTCGAGCACATCGTCAATTGTAGCCCAGACTGCTCAATCCCTCTTTCTCCGCCTCTCAAACGCATCCACGCTCCAGTTCGACTCCTCCCCGGCGTCCCGCACTTCCATCTCCTCCCACACACCAACGCCGTCTCCCAATTCTCGCCGCTCATCAGAAAGTCTACCCCCCACACGAGACCCAAACTACACCTTCTACACTGACCCCCGCTTCGCCCGTTGGAACAGCGAGCGCGAGCAGTTGCGCACAGCATCCAAGAATTTCCTCGCATTCGACCCCGCCTACACCCGCCGCAACTATATTTCGGAGCTCCGTGCAGCCACTGCAGAAGAGTATGGGGCGGACCTTCTCCACCACGCCACTGGCTATCCTTCTCCGTCTGCTGTCCCAGGAACTGCAACAACGGAGCAGGAAGATAATAGTGTGTATACGCACATCCTCTCGCTACGTGAACAAATTGCGGCTGCAGAAGAGGCGTCGGAGATGCAGCGTCGCCGAGAGCTGCATAGGAACTTCTCCGTGTTTATTCCGGCACCTACTACGCCACGGAAGATGTCGGCTGCGGAAACGGAGGTGGGAAGTAGGCGGTCTAGGTATCCCCCCCCCATCCTCTGGTGTATGCGTTGTTAATGGAGGAAAAGTTTGGTCTCCCTCTCTCCACGGACGGAGTACTTCCCGACCCCTACCCGCGACTCCTTTGAGCTGCCGGGGTCTCCACTGGACCCAACCTCCCACTGGCGTCCGCCTTCCACCTTTTGGCGGCGCGAAGAAACTCTGCAGTTCATTGAGCCCCCTGGCAGACCCGCGGAGACGTTCGCACAGATGCCGATAGTCCAGGCGGCGGATACGAAAGGCCCTCCTCCTCCTCCTCCCCAGAAGGGATTGTTTAGAAGCCGCACGTTGAGTGTGAAGAAGGAGAATAAAAAACCGGGAGGAAAGAGGGACGGCGAGAGTAATGTGGGGGGAAGGAGAGGGAGTGGTGTTAGTGAGAAGTTGAGGAGGAAGAAAAATTCCCTCAGCGGTAGCGGAGGTATTCTGGAGAGGGCTAAGACTATGAGGTGGGGGAGCGTGGGGAGCTTAGGGATGTATAGTGCACGGTAGGTTGGGAGAGGTTTATGGGCGTTCTGCGGTGCTTGGATTTATGGTGTTTGGATTTGTAGTGTTGATTTACTTGGGCATGAAATCTCACCCTTGTGGTCCTTTCTTAAATCTTTCCGTTCGCTCCATAGTAACATCAAGTCTGCCGGATGATAAGTGCTGTTGGCCAATAGAAGGGATGAGAAGTGTAGTGGATTTTATGTTTTATTCTGCACTGTATCTATCAAGAGAAGTTGTACGTTGAAAATGAATGACGGTTTTGCCCTTATAATTGATGTCACTGGGCATGTCAGACTTCTTGACAAGCATCACCACCACCATCACCTCCACCTCCACCACCACCATCACTATCACCAATTACTCACAATCCACCAGGATCGATCAATGTACCGAACTGAGAGATATCTATAACTCTTACTATACCGGCTTCCCCCATCTTTGCACAAAGCAAGTCGACAAGCATCAACTAACCCGCGATTTCTTATTCCCGTGGGGTTCGGCACTCAACGTTACAAACACATACTTCAACCACCACCCTTGATAACCATAGTAAATAGGCAGGAAACCAAAACGGGAGATGAGAGTTAAAACAGCGCACGCAGCCTTGGTGGTGCCTGGCAAAGGATGAGGCCGTCCTCTGCTTGAATGGACCTGAAGATACTTGTTGCCTTTGACAAGCAGGATACAGACCTACGCACACCCTCCTCCTTCTCCCATGGTGACAGCATGCAAATATCAACCGCCAAAAATATATATTGTAAATATCTCCCCCGACCCGCTCTTTCCTTTTTTCTTTCTCTAACCCAAAATAAGCGCTCACAACTAGTACTTTCTCTGTGTGATACCTTATTTTCAATACCGAATTCTCCCTCTACACCTTATCCTCACATCTCACACAAAATGGCCGTAAAAAGCCCACTACTGCGTCCATTTCTGCGGATGCAGAGGTTTTCGAAATCCCAGAGCTGCAAATCCACGTCTCGCTGGTGCGAGCGTGGTTCTTGCAAGGATTCTACCATAGATAAACGCGGTTTTCAACTGGTATTGTCGAAACTGCGCGGCAAAAGGTCAACTTGCAGACGACACCAAAGCAGCCAAAATGAAAGTTAGCATTGAAAATGTGGCAGGGTCTGTTCCAGTTCATTTCAATCACTCGGTTCTGCCAGACAGGAAGATCAACACGACTAAAAACTAATCATCAAGTAGACCATTCGAAGAACCCTCTACGTTATGAGAAGGGGAGACAATACTAGAGGAGCTCGGAGGAAGCATGCAAAAAGTTTGGATTGGTGAAACAGGAACAATGGGATATGGTAGTTTTACACGTACCCGCGTCAAACTCAACCAGTGTTCCTAAGAGGCCTGCGAATCAGGCGGGCCTGGCAGCTATTTTACCGCCCCCCCCTTGGCTCAGGCCTTATTTTATGAAGCCAGTATTCCAGTTTCGGAACCTTAAAACGCGATCCGCCAACTGTATCCTTGGATGTAAACAGTTGTCATATACAGTGTTCGAGGAAACGGTTAGCAGACCAGAGTGGCATATACAAAAACGAGTTCTAATCTCCATGTCCTTGAATATAGAATTAATACGGCATCTGGATCGTCTTGGTCGGCAATACTATTTGTGGAAATTTAAAGAAGGAGTTGGTTAGTGAAATCCCAAGCTCTCGTGCGAACGGTTCTGAATTACGTAGGTATACATTTAACATCTAGCAAAGAGACCATCGCGACGAACGACGGATTAGAACCTAAGGCCTGACTCCCTTTTGCGTCGTTGCGATTTGAAGACTTTGCAGATAGAGGTGATCCACATCTAAGATATCCGGGTTTGCGGCGTATATGAGCTCGTTTATTGGAGTGGAGAGGTTTTGGGTGATTGTTATGTTCGAATCTGCAGTATGGCCTGCACTACGCTCTCTCCGAACCCGGGTCACTCTATTTCTACGGTGCTCTAGACTGCTATGCACGCTAACTGCTAGTATTCACTACCCATTTCCATCATTCAAAGATAACAAGATTCTGATAGGGCCATTGCAAATCAAGATTTCAAGCGACATAAGTTGCCTTTCCCACAATCTCAAATGCTTGGCTCGGCTTGACCGCCCAGATACCACCGGGAGTCCAATGTTTTTGGGTGGGACTACCACAGCCTCATCAAACTAGTGAAATGAACGACTATGTTGTGTTGGATTGTACTCTGACGCAATCGACTAATCGCTACCCATGTATACCATCCACTTCTCATGATTGCCAACGATCGAGCTAGCATTATGTTTAGAGTTTAGAGGGCATGTAGTTTTTTGGCTGGCTTCCGGGTCGTAAAGATTGTTGATTATTCGGACCTAACCACTCTACTCTATGCTCTTATGTGCTATTGGAGCATCATTTAGTACTGTACTTGTCTTGTTCTTGTCCAGTTATGATATTGGAATTCAAGATGTTTCTTCGTTTTCATGGACAAGCGCACTCAAGATAGCCAATCTCGCCACAACCAGTGGAAACATCTCTGCATACATGCGTACCACTTCCCTCGGCCGCCATGTAGCCGGAAGTCAATCGCCGCATCCAAGGCCTGTCGGCATATACGCACGTGACGGTGCGCCATGGGTTGTTTTGGGTACCGGTATTTCACAATCCACAGCCCCATTCTTGACAATAGTAGAGTTCTAACGGTCAAGCGCCCGAGCCAGCAGTTGTATCAGGGCATGTTCCCACAACCGTGCCAAAGATACCCACTGTCGCTGTTTCACGGTTAATAACCATCAATACCAGCTTCGGCTCGGCTCTGGTTCATTCACTATGATTCTGCCAACGAAGTATATTATCGCCACGAAACAGACTTTAAAACCACAAGTGAGTTATATCTGGAAACGAATCGAAGGATGGAGGCGGTCCTGATATTCTTAGGAAGCTATTAATGCGTTTACTTAAGTACCTACGTAAGCGTCAAGACAATTTACCAAGTGCTGCAAAAATCTCTCCACCGTCAAGTGCAAGCGAGATATCCCAATAAGTAACATCTCTTTATGCTCTCATACATTCACCTTATTAACGGTCACTTGTCCATACCATGGCCATATGTAGAAATCATGACCCCGACCCAATACGTATCATTCAGCTGGCCCGTGCAAGAGCCCCGTTTCAGAATCCCGTTTCAGAATCCCGAGTCGTGGGTATTATCACAGAGTTGAAATCCTACAATTAACGACAGCCGGACCTTTGCCGTTCTAGATCCGGATTCAAATTAATACGCAATAAGCACCTCCCCAGCTGTATACAAAGAGGAGCTCCGCACATCGCAGCATCCCTTTAGGTTGTGCATAGGAAGACAAAACTCTAGCATAGTTGTGATAGAATAGTCTGGGGGTGAGCGCCGCACAACAATCAACCTCGAACTCCCATTGCATAAATCATATTTCATCGAATGTTGATATGTTGGGTGTACTGCAAGAACTAAAGTGTGTGTTAGGGACGTTCACACGCCGTAGCCATCTTCTTCATCCCATGAGCTGTAAAGGACCCGCATTGGCCCAGGAATACCACGCCTTGTGAAATATCGACCACAACTTCTCAACCACTCCCTCTTGTCCCCATTAACGAAGTTTAAAGGTTTATCAAGCTACGCAGAGCGGAATATTCACCTATCCATTTCTCTCATAGGTCCCTTAGTTAGAAAAACGGCTTTTATTCAGGATAACCCCTAGGGAATCATATTATGTAGTGTAACCCTCTTGGCCGATTTTTATGTAGGATAACTCTTACCAAAATGTTGAACTAAAAAGTGGGTAATATGAAAACAATAGTTTGGAAAATTTTTGGGTATTTAGTGCCTACTTTCTGTCCATTTTGTAAGGGTGTGGTGGTCATACTGCATTGCAATTTAATAACAGCTTGAATGAGTTGTCATACCGGAATTAATGAGTAGTCATATCAGGGCTAATGACTGACTCATTGTCAAGGCTAATTACGAACTCATTCTCAATTGATCTCTCACAACCCTCAAGCACAGCCAAGACAGGAAGAAGCCTGAAGAAATCATAGACCCGAAAAATTAACAATTAAGTCTTTAATTCTTGCCTTTTTCGTATGAAAAGGTTATGCTACAAAATATTCTTAACTGGAGAGGGCTACGCTGCATGGGTCCCCTAGAGGGATATCCTGAACAAAAACCGTAGAAGAAACCAACGGAGTAAATATTTGCGGCAAGAGTTCGAGGCCTGAGCCTATTTCCTCAACTGCCCACTAAGCAAATAATCTCTAACCTTTACTAATGCCATAGAATATAGAGGGGAATATGTCATTCGTTATGTACAAGCACGAGAGGTAACTAAAGAGGTCTCCTTATGACCAGTCACCCGTGCCATGCATCACTCAGAATCCTTCATCTAAGTACTATCAACTCAATTGGGGTGTTCCTGAGGTCGTTCTTGCAATTTACCAAACCATTCCAAAGAGGAGGGATACCACCACCGCAGATAACGTGCCCTCTCAACGGGTTGAAATTTCAAAATCTCTCTCATGCTTCCTTCTATACTCGTAACCTCATACTGAAGATGATGATATGGCTGGGCGGAACCAAGAAAGAAAAACAAAAATGACCCCGACGCGATTTGAACGCGCAACCTTCTGGACTGGAATCAGATGCGCTACCCTTGCGCCACGGAGTCCATTTTTTGTTGTGATGCACTGGTGTTTGGCATACATAAATCAAATTAACACTGAATTCGATGTACAGCTATTTATGCGCTACATGATCAACACCGAAAAGAACCTTCAAGCATAAACTTAATTTCTTACCGCGACAGTGCTGGCAAAATCTAAGAGGCGGTGACCTTCATAGGATAGACCAGGGTTCATTGGTCAAGTTATTAGTCTTCGAGATTGGAGAAGGCTTGCAATTGAACTTGGTACCGGAGTTTTGTGGCGGCTATGGAGGTCTCCTAGTGTCCTAAGGCTTCATTTTAGCACTTCCGAATGGCATTGATCTTTTTCAGTGCTGAGTATTACGTCGCACCCTCCGTCTCTTCCGGTCATCCTCTGCTTCGGCCCAAGGCTAAGTCCACAGTGCAGAGTCCGCCCAGCTATACTTGCTCCAATCGCCCCACCAATACTCACCAAGAACCAGATCCAATTCGCCGGCAGCAACAAAAGCAACCCGTCCCTTCCTCCGTAATCCATTTTGTCTGGCCCGCAGCCTCTACCGACTCGTGGCGTAATGAGCACATAGGGTGAGCCAAGGTCTGTGGCTGGAATGGACGAGGAAGGAAGGATAACACTAATATCACGGCTGTAGACCGTAGCTTATACACCATTAGATAATATCAAAATGTCAAGGACACCTGGTGTTCAGCATCACTGGGAATAGCCCGACAGCTAGACCCTCATACCCATACCAGAAATAACAAGCTCGATCCGAGTCTGCTCTGTATTCGTGATTTGCGCTGTGGTTTGGCAGAAACTCTCCCGCGCTGTCCAGGTGTAGAAACCCATGGGATCTGTCAAGTATTGGAGCCGATATCCCGATTAAAAGCAGGGAGGGTTACTTGGTGGAATGCGGGTGATAGGAACCGTATATCGAAGCTCGGATCCTGAATTTTCTCTTCCGCCGAGTGACACTGAACTAAAACCTTTGGCGTAATGCTGAGCCTTATTATCACCAAGGACAGTGTCAGAATATGAACACCTCTACAGTAAGTCCAAATTACCTCGACCAAATCTCACTAAACAATGACTAGTCTGTCAAATAGTTACCGCAAAAATCTTACCAAGCTTGATAATTGCCACCACCAAAACAAAACAAAAAGGTAATGACAGGAGTGGGACTTGAACCCACGCTCAGTTTCCCGAACCAGGAGATCGTGTTAAGACTAAACCTTAACCTGGCGCCATAACCAACTCGGCCATCCTGCCTTTGATATTTAGCTTACTGTGTTTGACATACTTGGGACCTTATGTAACGGCCTTCGACGGAGAAGTGGAGAAGTACCGGTCCGAGGCTCGAGTGGGAAGAAAATCACGGTAGCGGTCCCACTTTGGAACTGAATACCTGCGTAGTACATGTCGATTCGCCTCATTGGTCTGACTTTTTCGAAATTTGACTAGCAATTCCTGATAAGATATCTGACCTAAGAATCGTGACAGAGTGTTAGAAATTGTTGAGGGTCAATAATAATGGTAGAAAATCGGCAGTGTCTGGTCAAAAGACGCATTTGGCCTCCGAGAGCAGTGGGATCGGCAAGCGGCAGTCCATGATACGGGTACTTCCGCGAGACAGAAGCTGCGGGCCGGTGGTACTGTTGACAAGCTGTCACCGCCTTACGCTTCACCGGGACCGTATGCTCGGATGCCAAGTTTAAACGAACCGTTGAGCCGCAGGTACAGTGTAACCCAGAATCGCACACATCTATGTGGGGAAGATCAGCCCCAACATTTCCGACGATTGTCTCAAGGCCACAACATTGGGCGTTGTCGCAGAAACATGTTCAGCGCGAGGACGATATCGCTGTATTCGATTGTACTCTATCTCTCGAAACGTTTATCGTCACGATCCAGATCTATGTCTGTTCCCGGCGTCGCACCAGAATTGCCGAAGATACGTGGGGTGCGCTACTGCACGATAGAGCGGGCTGCCCGAGTTCAACGCTTTCCCAACCACTTCTCCGGCAGAGATGGAAAGAAGGAAAGACTCTTGAACATCCGAAGCCGCGATGGCGATACCTGTACATACTGGTATTGCCGATTGCCGAGGTTAATTGTGAGAAACCTGAGCATAGAGCAACGCGCACGTGAGCGTTGCGTCGGCATTTTGAGCTGCTAACTCTAATGTTGCACCTCAACACCTCAACAGATGGATGCAGGTCCCCGTCACCCCCCACGACGACTATCTCTCGCAATGCCCGCAGAGGGAGATAATTGACAGTGGATAGAGAGCTGGAGATATAGAGAAACATTGCGTGCTTTCACACCGAGATAGATAATTCCAGCGAAAAGGCCGGCATAATTTACGCCATCGTCTGTCGGCAGGCTAGGCAGGGATCTCGCCTTGACGCTTGGCGGTCCCTGGTTTTGTTGGGGTTGGGTAGCACTAACCTAAAATCTCCAAATATGCGCCCAACGGAAAATAAAATTATTTCCCCAGTTTATCTCTCCCCTTTCCTTTCGTTCCGTCTTCCTCCTCCTCGTCGCTCCCAGACACCCAATTCCTCCTCCATATATCCTCCTCCTCCCCTTCCTCTGCCGAACACCTCAAACAACAGCAATAATGGCGACCAAACTCTTCAGTCTAAGCAGCATCCACCTCTCGCTCCCACCCTCCCCGTTCACGCCCGCCCTCGCCGCCGGCAAACCCTCCCTCATCGTCCCTCAGCGCGTCCCGATCCCTTCTAACGTCTACACGGCACTCCTCGATGTCCGCGTTCCTCTCACCATCGCAACGGTGTACGCAATCTCTGCACACCTCGCAAACCACTACTCTACCGGCAAGCCCTACCGGATCGCGAACACGCGCGCCTTCAAGATCTTCGTCGTCCTCCACAACGTCTTCCTCGCCGTATACTCGGCATGGACGTTCCTGGGGATGGTCCGAGGCATGCACAATGCCCTCGACAAATCGAGTCTTCAGAACGTTGTCGGGAGCCTGTGTAAGATCCGGACTGAGACAAGAGTCCCATTGATGGGAAATGGGACTGCTATAGCGGATATGGGGTATGAAGGTGCGATTAAGATTGAGGGGTTGTGGGAGGAGGCGTTGGCGTGGTACGGATGGTGGTTTTATCTTAGCAAGTTCTATGAGGTTATTGATACCGCTGTTATCATTCTCAAGGGCCGCAAGAGTTCGCTGCTGCAGACGTACCACCATGCTGGTGCTATGATCTGCATGTGGGCTGGCATCCGGTTTGTCTCCTCCATTACACTACTACTCAATATCCGCTAATAAGAAGTAGCTACATGGCTCCCCCGATCTGGATCTTCTGCATCTTCAACTCCCTCATCCACGCGCTAATGTACACCTACTACACGTTGTCGGCGCTCCACATCCGCGTTCCGGGTCTGCTGAAGCAGTCCCTCACCACGCTCCAGATCACGCAGTTCATCATTGGCGGGTCCTTTGCCGCACTGCACCTCTTTGTCAACCTCGACAAACAAACCCCCTGTCTGTCCAACGACGGAGAGATCTTTGCGACCATCACGAACTGTGTCTACCTCGCCCCATTGACGTATCTGTTCGTTGCGTTCTTTGTGGAGAGCTACACGAAGAAGGGGAAGAGCACTCCGGCGAAGAAGTTGCAGTAGATGTGCACACGATACCAAGGATGACTGAGACGTATAAAAAGCGTGAGGAGGATGCGGATGGGAATGTGGGTTTGCTTTGTTTGGGAGGTGTTAATAGTTTTTGTGCGATTTTTTGCGGGGTTTTTTTTTGTTTCAAAACTTTCGGATGTACATATTTTTTTTTCTTTCTGTCGGGATGGATACGATATGAGGGGTTGTAGATTATAGATTGCTGATTTGGCGGAGGCATGAATGGGATGGGTACATATCATCTATTGCAACGTGCGATTGTGAGTGAGCGGCAGCGTCATGAAACCGGAGTCAACGTCATAACGAAACACTAGCTCCCTCCTGTCTTCAGTACCAATATCTCAACCCCACACCCAACCGCCCAGAAGTGAGACGGTTTCTTTTGTTAGGGGTTTGATGGGCTCGCGACTTTGCTTTTGTTTCATTGTGTTACAGGAGAAGCGAGGAGGAAATATGCTAGGTATATGCAACCGGCCGAATGCATTATGATTACAAACAAACAAACGAGGAGGAAATATGCTAGGTATATGCCATAGCCGCAACCGGCCGAATGCATTATGATTACAAACAAACAAACCACCCAGAAGTGATTCTTCCTAACAGTGCGGCGAACGGCAGTAAGGCGGTAAAGGCAAACTCGCCCTGCTCAACAAAGTCCAAGCAAGCAAACTTCCACTGCCAGAACGAACTACCACAGCGAGATCTCATGCGGCGATGGGCAGGAGGTCCCACATAGACTCCCCAGGATGAGTATGGGTCACCGATGGCGGTTACGGGTCAGTTAAGGACAGCATAGAAGAGGGCACCATAGGCTAGGGTCGACCGTGACAAATTGGCCGGGGATGCGTGAAGGCTAAACTACCTGGGAACTTATGAATTAACAGTTTCTGGCAATCGCCGATGTAATCAAGGAAGCAGATCTTGAAGAACTATGTTATTGTTACTTCTATGTACATACATCCTGACAACAACGGCCGGATCCCGTAAACGGAGGTCACTCCAATCAGGACCCCCATCCCTGAGGATCTGGAAAGCTTTAAGTTAGAGTTTTATACCATACTCGGACGTTGAACGCATTCCGTTTCGTCTGGTGAGCGTCCCCGGAGTGTTGAGATACGTCTTTGGTGGTGTGGAGGCATGATTCCTTGGATTCGGGCTTCTTGAAGATGGAGTGGACGGAGCTGGGTGTGGTAGGCTTGTGGGTTTGGGGAGCTGGAGAGCTGGATATGAGGGTGGGTGTGGACGGTGGGGTGTGAGTATGTTCCAGATTCTTGCATTGATCTTAGATTTGCCCCGCGGTCGGGGAAATAGTGCGAGGACAGTCAGTATAATGACAGCTGGCACGAGTGCGGAGTTATGATTCTTTACCGCTGTGCGTGATGCATGACATGAAATTGACGTATCCCAGCAGATATGTACATACGAGGTCTGAGACGAGCGACGAATTTGTCTTTAAATACCATACAGACGTGGTACGTACGAACCTTGACGCTTGGTACAGTAATTCGTTTCTGACAGTTTTGATAATTTCAGTTGGGACTTTTTGACTTCCTTCTGAATGGTCATAACGATTTTGTCCTCCCGGACGTCTGCCTCGATTTACCTCAAAGCTTCTGGTAGTATGTAACCTCCACCTGTCCGCAGAGTCGGGGTTTTTCTTAAAACTTGTCATGTCTGCTTATTAATCTATTGTCTTTAACCTAGCGCAGCCTATATACGTACAGAATGCCGAACCTTTTACTAATCCTCCCTCTTCAGCACAACCTAAAACTTCATGATCATCAACAACCGTCGCATCCTCACCATTCCTAATTGCATGAATAAACCCATTTGATGACTGAAAGCATTCTTATCAATAACAACATCGGACCGGCCTCTAAGCGAAGAAACAGCATCATCGACGAAAACAGCGTCATAAGCATTAACATAATGAATTCCAGCAGTTTCCGGCATCTGCAAACCACCCAACTTTTCTAAACGATTTGACTTTCGTAAACGATTCGACTTGTTGGCATGAGATTTGGCCTGGTGGCTTCGGTAACGTTCGGGGGTTTACAGCCCCCGTCGGCCTAAGGCTGCGGGCATGAGGCCGGTAGCTTGTGGCCCCCCATTGCCTCGCCTGCCCCCATACCGAGGAGGAGGCCTAGCCTCGGCACTGATGCTCAGCATCGGGTTCCGGTTGACACACTCGACGAAGCCGAGTATGATCTTTTCCTTGTATATAAACCTGCCATTCTCTCTCTCTTTGGATCGATAGACAATTGAGCTTCTTCGTTCTTTCTCTTTTGCTCTTAACACGACTTTTCAGAACAACTCATCAACGCCCTACGAAGTAGGTTTCTTTGCTGGATGCATTTCCGCCATTGGAGCCCACTTCTCTTCGTCGAAAGATCTGAATTTCTTTTGTTTTGCTGGATGCATTTCCGCCATTGGAGCCCACTTCTCCTCTTCGAAAAATCTGAACTTCTTTCGGGCAAAGATATCGCTACTCCCGGAGCCCTTTGGGGAGCCTATGTTTCTAACAGGGGCGGGTGGCTGCACTCGGACGGTGGGCTGCAAGAAGCTTCACGGAGGTTTGCTTCGTACTAATGGCCTTAATCTTCCACTTTTTGTAATTGATGTAGCCGTGATCCAAAAGTTGCAGGATGTAAATAAAAGTACTCGTCCTGATGTATGTGCATCTCCTGACAGGGGAGTCATGGAACTTGGAAATGAGATCTAGAACAGTTCCGTCAATGCTTAACACTGGCCCGCCACTGAACCCTTCCCAAATCGGCGTATCAATGTGTTGTTTGAGTTTCTCTGGCTGCCCAGGAAGCACACGATCAGTATAACCGTTGGTGAATTGCAAAGCAAGTGCAATGTGTACGCCTTTGAATACGGCAGCGGATCTCGGACATTTCGGAACTGGGTTTTGGTCGACTTCAAAATTGCGATGTCAACATACGGGTCAATGGATGATACTGAGTTCTTTTTCTGGCTGGCCATCTGGATCCGAAAGCCACACTCCCATGAGGATCCTCTTCTCCTTGAGTTCAGGAAATGGCCCAATATTGTGCTTTGCAGTAAGTAGGTACTGTCTGCCGAAGGCAAATACTGTTCCACAGTCTAAACCAACCATCAAACTATTGTAAGATCACATAAGCCACAAAGAAGGTATCACGTACAGAACGGCATCTCCTCCTGCTCTTCCGGCTCTTGTCCCTCGATCTTGAAAAACGCCACGATGTGCCTGACGGCGGCCGACTTCCCCGATGCATCACCGAAACAGGCGAGCTTTGTAATTGTCTTTTCGTGTATGCTGGTCATTCGATCAAAGTCACTCACCGAACACGGAGCCTGCACCTCGATCTCTACAACACACTTACTCCGGGTAGATGCAAAATATTCTGACAGGTTATCCGGCTCGGTTTCAGCCATGATCAAAGCTAGTAGAAAGAGAGAAAAAGATTTGAGTAATTGGGGTTTGAGGGTGGAGGCGGGCAGACGTTTAAGATACTGTGAAGGCAAAGAAAGAGACGTCATCCAGAGTTTTAACACAAAACAGGCACCAAACTACCCGAAAGCTGGCGTAGTTGATGATGACAATGGGTGTAGAACACAACAAAAGAAGCACTCGGCGGAGCGTGGGTGAGGGAGGTCTTCGTTGTGCAGGTGGTGGGGTAGGGGACAAAGGGTAAGGTTGCCAGAGGATATGCATAGGGTCGAGATAACTAAGTGCGGTGTAAGCGGGAAACCTTATGTGGACTATAGATTCTGTGTTCTCTTCGTCTGTAGCTCTCTACCGACATCTCTCTCTCTCCACTAGGTTCTACATTTTGACAAATACGACCCTCACATCTGCTTCATCAACTCCCTATGGTACAAGTAATCTGTTGTTTACAGACTTTACAACTGTATAATATCAAATGTATATAGACGCGCTCCTACACCACGCCTGTCCTCACGAAGCACTCCTATTGGTTCGTTGGAAGTACATACCTACTCTCTTGAAATCCAAACTTTCAAGCACTATTAAGTTCACAAGTTTTGTTCCAATTACAAAATATCTTATACACAAATGTGCATAAGTATGCACTCTTTCACCTCCCGGTCTCTAATTTACGATATTTCTAATATAGAGTGAGCGGTTATTGAAAACAGCATTTTTGGTGTTTTTGTATGGCTACATTATAATTATTAGCGAGATCAGAAACCAGACACCGGGAGGTAAGTCAGGGCTCATTTGTGTATACTTCATTGTGATCGAAGCAAAACTAATCGACTTAGCTGGACTTGAGGTAGCCAGGCTGTATGCTTTTTACTCAATCCCCGGAGGTTGTAACTATAGACTTACCAGAAGTTGAAGAGATAAATCCACTGGCTACAGATGGACTCACCGGTATGGTGGGCAAATCAGTTTCTGATCACTCCGGATAGGAAGCATGCTTTGGAGAAGTGTGGAGTATACATGGAAGTGACTTGAAACGAACATGGGAGTAATCCAAAATGGATGAAGAGGATAAGAACATTAAACAGGCTTAATAGTGTGGTGATTTCTCACCTCTACTGGCATGGAGTGTGCTTGGGAGAACAGTAAGCACAATAGAGAGTACAGAAAGTGCATTTAGAAAACGCACTTCAGAGGTGCACTTGGGGATGGGGGATCGTGCGGCTCTTGATTTACGGCTCTGGCTGGGACAGTCTAAGCAGGCACACCTCAACTTCTACTTAAGGTCGCGATGCTGCCTCCTAGACATCGTATCATGAATCCGCTAGTGTCCTCTACGAGGTCCACTAATCAATCGACAGGTGGTTCCAAGTTTATCCCCGATAAAGGAAACTTGGCAGGCAAACTAAGTGTTGTTACGAATAGGTGTTATGCAAGACAATAATTCCAGGGGCTGCATCAGTGCCTTGTATTCGCATTGCAATCTACTAGTACCTTTAACCACATGCTAAGAGAGAGCCCCAAATAGCAGAAGCTATGGATAGAAGACCCAATCATCTCTACTATCGATATCTCCAAACCAAATGACAACTATTCAAATTTGAGAATGCTGTTGATGACTTCACTGAAGTTTGGAAGAAAAACAGGAAGGTTGAAAACCGTAGTGCCAGGCAGTGCGTCCAGTTATGCCGTCGTCTGCAATTCCATGGTGAAGAGCAGACAGAAAATAATATGGAGATTGATGACGATGTGCAGGTGGAGAAGGAAGAAAGGAGGAGAGGGAAGAGAGGGAGAAAGAGGAGAAGGACGCAGAGGAGGCGGAGAATGTAGGGTGGGGATCAGAATTAGAAAATGACCGTAATGGTAAGAATACATTAGACAGCTTGGTGCAAATGGACTGCGGCTTAGAGGAGGGCATTTAGAAATAGAGTTTGGGATCAGATTTGCAGGTTGTAAATTTGATCACTTGCTGCAAGTGGGCTGCAGCTTGGATGCTGGTATTTACATTCAGATTAGAAACCTTATTTAATATAGATTTTGAGCAATGTTGTGCAGACTATATCCCACAGTGCAAATGCAAATCTACTTACATTACGGGGTGACCTATGCATGAGATACATATGCAATTCTTGACAAGGTACTAACAATGTGTACAGTGAATACTGCATCTTATCATGAGGCACAATGAACTCTGTGTTATTTGAATGAAGTGCTGTCAGTATGTTTCCACAGTGCAGTGTTGCGTCTCTAAGGAAAACTGTGTCCATATGTGTAAACACAACGTATACGGTCATAATTCCATGTTTGCAGGGTCAGACTCCCTCCTACCCAAAGAGGGTGTGTTTCAAACGTGTGAAACGCCACTAACCTACGTATTCCCGGGGTGCGACCTGGTTTTTTTTCCGGATGCAGTGATTCAGTGCTCACGCCTGCAGCAGTCATTCTGGACTCCAGATAGCAACGACTCTCAGTGAGGCTAGCAACACGTGAGAAGGGACCACGCTGACGGAGCTACATGACTACCCCACGTCTAGCGCACCGATATGCAGAGAAGTCAAGGCAGAGCATTATGAACGTGGTTGGATGGCAGATACCATGTGTTGGCCAGACCCAGGAGAAGAACTGGCGATCAAGACCATTATACTGGACAAAAACTTCGCAGCTAAGAGAACAACCAAGCGATGGGTGAGAGACATGGAAGACAACGTCGGATCCGATGTCTAGATGTGGTGGATGGATGGCTTCAGACCTCCCAACGGTGGAAACCAGTTGGGTTTCCGCGGGGAAACTACACTGCATCAACTACTTAATTGTTCAAACTGCACTGCATGCTAAACCAGTGCAATGAATTGGTTGACAACTGGTTCAACTGTATATATTCGGTTCAACTATCTTAACTGGTTCGAACCAGTGTACAGTACTGCCATGAATTTATCTTCACCAGCTCTAACCCTTGCCTACGCTGTACATAGCACATTACTTTCAAACATATCTTCCTTACTCAAGGAAAGCCATGAAAATCCTGAACCTTGGGTGAAAATCTTGAGATTCCACGGAGAAACCATTGTGAACATACATTACAAATCGGCCAGTGGCTATGCAAGTGGCGAGTGACTAACTATACATGAGTCTACATTGTGACTCAGATCATTAGCAACCTCTCTCCAGTCCATTCTAACAGCTTCGCTGGTCATCTGGAAA
>Ga0307512_10002567_pt1 | contig 22618 bp, 18 predicted proteins | sample 14_EM_MG_FD_200267 | JGI IMG/M metagenome (GOLD analysis project Ga0307512, IMG submission 200267) | Populus trichocarpa ectomycorrhiza microbial communities from riparian zone in the Pacific Northwest, United States - 14_EM | ecosystem: Host-associated > Plants > Roots > Unclassified | place...
GTCCTCCGGCGCCAGCCCAGAGCCCGCGTCGGCGCCCGGCAGGGTCACACCGGGAAGCCGCATCGCCTGGTAGACCAGCTGGACAACGCGGTCGCGGTGCAAGGCCGCCACCGCGTACGCCACAGCGGCGCCCCAGTCCTCACCCACGATCCGGAACCGGTCGTGTCCCAGATAGGTCGCCAGTTCCGCCACGTCGCCGGCCAGCGTCTGCGTGTCATATCCGGTCAGCGGCCGCTGCGAGTCACCGGCGCCCCGGCAGTCCAGCACCACGACTTGGTAATGCGGTGTGAGCAGCGGAACGACGTGCCGCCAGGCGAACATCGTCTTCGGTGTCCCGTGCACCAGATACACCGGTTGTCCGGACCCACCGCTCGCGCAGTGCAGGTCCACACCATTGACGTGTGGCCGCGAATGCACCAGCCGGCGTCCCCGGTGGTCGGTCATGTCGTACGCGTCCATGTCAGCTCCTTGCGGCACACGACCGGCCCGGCCGCCTCACAGGGTGGGTACCAGCCCGCCGTCGACGCTGACGGCCGTGCCGGCGATGTTGCCTCCGTGGCCGCCGGCGAGCATGACGACGGCTGCGATCTCGCCGGGCTCGCTCAGCCGTCCGGTCATCGTCCGCGCGGCGATCGCGGCACGCTGGTCGACAGGCCAGCGGCGGGTCGCCGTCGGGCCGGGGGCGACCAGATTCACCCGTACGCCGCGCGGCCCGAACTCCATGGACAAGGCCTTGGTGAAACTCCACAGCGCCGCCTTGGCGGCGCAGTAATCGGCGATCAGCGGATCCGGCAGCCACGCATTCACTGATCCGACGGTGATGATCGCCCCGCCGCCGGCAGCCAGCATGCCGGGCAGCACGGCACGCGTGGCACGGACCGCGGCCATCAGATTCAAGGTGAACGAGCCGGCCCAGTCCCGGTCGCCGATGGCAAGGAAACCGCCCGGGCGAGGCACGGACAGCCCCACGTTGTTGACCAGGACGTCCACCGGTCGCGCGGCGACGGCGACGAGACCGGCCGGACCCTCGGCCGTGGCGAGATCAACTTCGTGGATACCGACGTGGCCGCCGGCCGCCAGCGCGTCCAGGCCCGGCGAAGAATGCCTGGCTCCGGCGACGACATAAGCCCCTTCAGCCGCCAATGCCTCGGTGATCGCCAGGCCGATACCGGCGCTGGCGCCGGTGACCACCGCGACTTTGCCGCGCAAGGTCATGGCCATAGCAGACTCCTGAAGTCGGTGCCGATCGGGTAGTGGACGCCTTCCCGTCGATGACCGTCCGGCGCATCGCCAGCGCGCCTACGTCTTCACCACGGATTTCGAAACCGTAGGCGAATCCGCGGCCACCGACTTGAGTCAAGCGACGGTCATCGCACGCCCATCCACGACTGCGCAACGCCGGGCGCGCTCGGCCGCAGCCGCACGGCGCGGTCGCCACCGACAACGAAGGCCGGACCGGAGCTTCTCGCGGAACCGGACCGGCTCAGGCTTCTCAGGCGAGGGGCCGTTCGGGCCGGCGCCGGCGGCCTTGATGGCCTGGAGCGCGCGGACCGGGTCGGCCGTGACGACGACGTCCAACTCCATCTCAGAGTTCGCGTGGGCCCCTCAGCCTTGTCGAGGACCGGGTCGCCGTCGACTGTGCCCTCGTCTGCGTCGTCGGTCGATTAGAACCACTTTGCCGGTTTGTCGGTGATGTGCGCGACCGCCATAGAGTTCTGCATCTTGAGCCCGCCGTCCGTCCCGGCGAGCTGTTCGACGATCCGGTACAGGTGCGCCCGGAAACCGCATCTGGCGCATCGTACGTTTGCCGTCCGTGGCTTGCTTCGAGCAGTGGTCGCGGATGATCAGGCCGTTGAGCATCCCGTCGCCTTCACGCCGGAATAGCGAGCTCAGTTCGTGTCGATCATGGTCGACGTGATCACCAATCATCTCCAGGGGGCAGCTACTGGAGGAGGCACGCGCGGCCGAAGCGTCGACAGACGCTCACCTACCAGAGAAAACTCCAGGTCACAGCCCTGCGGCATGATCCTTGAGTTCGTATGCCGCAGGCCCCGCTCCACATATGTCCGATTTGCCCGCTTGGATCGAACCAAACGATCTTGCGGTCTCGTGCGCCGGCCGTCGAGGTACGACGGTTGCCTGCCGTACGCCGTTGCCGGTCGTGCGTTTTGCCCGCGTGTCAGATCAGGCGGAGCCGTGGATGAGCGGGATCGTGTTGGCCTCGCCTTCGTAGCCAGGTCACCTGTGGCTGGACGTCTGCCCACCACATCGGGGTTCTCCCCGGCGCCCACCCCGGGCATGGTCGACATATCCTCGATCCGTCTGACACGGGCTTGAGGGAGTGGTTGCGTGCTGCTGAACAGGCACCGCGAGCGTCGGCTGCTCGACAAGTTGGTCACGGATGTCCGGGGCGGCGAGAGCCGAGCCCTGGTGATCCGCGGCGACGCGGGTATCGGCAAGACCGCGCTGCTGGGATACGTCATTGACCGGTCCTCAGGTTGCCGGATGGCGCGAGCCGTGGGTGTGGAAGCCGAGAAGGAACTCGCGTTCGCCGCTCTGCACCAGGTCTGCGCTCCGATGCTGGACCGGCTCGCGCGCTTGCCCGACCCGCAGAAGGAGGCGTTGCAGACCGCTTTCGGGCTGAGCATGGGGAGCCAGCCCGATCGATTCATGATCGGGCTGGCGGTGCTCGGCCTGTTCGCCGAGGTGGCGCGCGAGCAACCGCTGGTGTGCGTCATCGATGACGCGCAATGGTTGGATCGTGCGTCGGCGCAGGTGCTCGCGTTCGCGGCGCGACGGCTGCTGGCCGAATCGGTGGTGATGGTCTTCGCGGTGCGGGAGACATCCGAACGGACCGAGCTGCCGGAGTTAGCAGGCCTACCGGACCTGTTGGTGAGCGGTTTGCCCGATGAAGAGGCCCGCGAGCTGCTGGCATCGGCCTATCGGGGGCCGATGGACGAGCGGGTGCTGGAGCGGGTCATTGCGGAGTCGCAAGGCAACCCGTTGGCGCTGCTGGAGCTGCCACGCGGATTCACGCCGATGGAGTTGGCCGGCGGGTTCGGGCTGAACACATTCACGTTGCCGCGGCGGATCGAGGAGAGCTTCCGGCGCCAGATCGCGACGTTGCCGGCCGCGAGCCGGCGGATGTTGCTCGTTGCCGCCGCGGAGCCGGTGGGCGACCCGGCGCTCGTCTGGCGGGCGGTCGATCAACTCGGCATGGGCATCGGCGCCGAGGCCGTGACGTCCCTGGCGACTGCGGCAGAGCTTGTCGAGTTCGGTTCGCGGGTGCGGTTTCGGCATCCGCTGCTGCGCTCGGCGATCTACCGCGCCGCATCGGCGGAGGAGCGGCGGAGCGTGCACCGGGCGCTCGCTCAGGTTACCGACCCGGTGGCCGATCCGGATCGGCGCGCGTGGCACCTGGCCCAGGCCGCTGCCGGACCGGACGAGCAGGTGGCGGCAGAGTTGGAACGGTGCGCCGGCCGGGCGCAGGCCCGTGGTGGTCTGGCCGCGGCCGCCACGTTCTTCGAGCGTGCGTTCGAGCTGACGCCGGACCCGCCGCGTCGGGGGCAGCGGGCGCTTGCCGCGGCGCAGGCCATGCACCAGGCCGGGATGCCGGACGCGGCGCTACGACTTCTGTCGCTGGCCGAGGCGAGCCCGCTCGGTGAATTCCAGCGCGCCCAGGCGGACCTGCTCCGTGCCCGGCTGGCATTTACCATGGACCGGAATGGCGAGACGCCGACGCTGCTGCTCAAGGCCGCTGCGATGTTGGAGCAGCTGGACGCACGGCTGGCCCGCGAGACCTATCTGGACGCGATGCGCGCAGGCTGGTACGCGGCCCATTTGGCCAGCGGCACCAGCCTGCGCGACGTGGCCGGCGCCACCCGCGCCGCGCCCAGGCCGGCCCCGCCCCCACGTCCGTCCGATCTCCTGCTCGACGGGCTGGCCGTGCGCTACACGGACGGCTACCCGGCCGGCGCACCGATGCTGAAGCAGGCGCTGCGGGCCTTCGGGGATCCGGACCTGTCCGGCGAGGAGGGCCTGCGGTTGCTGTGGTTCACCAGCAGCGCGGCAATGGATCTTTGCGAGGACGAAATGTGCGACAGGTTCGTGAGTCGCTTCGTCCAACTGACGCGGGAGTCCGGGGCGCTGGCCATGCTCCCCCTGGCCTTGACCGTCCGCGTCGGCATGCACGTATTCGCTGGCGAGCTGGATGCGGCCCGCTCGCTGCTCGAGGAGCTCGGGGCCGTCGCAGAGGCGACCGAGACCCAGGAAGTGTTCTATGCGCGCGGGGTGCTCGCCGCGTGGGAGGGTGTGGAAGGCAAGGCCGATGAGCTGATCGCGGGCACCATCGCCGACTCGGAACGCCGCGGCGAAGGCGTCGGCTTGATCGCCGCCGGGTGGATGCGGGCGGTGCTGTGCAACAGCCTTGGCCGGCACGACGATGCGCTCGTCGCAGCGCAGGGTGCGACCGAGCCGCAACAGGACCTGGGCGTCATGACATGGGCCCCACTTGTCGAGCTCATTACCGCGGCCGCACGCGTCGATCGGCTCGACCTGGCGACCGACGCACTCGAGCGCCTCACCGAGTTGACCCAGGCGAGCGGGACGGATTGGGCGCTGGGTCTAGAGGCCTGCTGCCGGGGACTGGTCACGGAGGGGCCGGCCGCTGAGAGCCGCTACCTGGAGGCGATCGATCGCCTCGGCCGCACCCTCGTCCGCGGTCAGCTCGCCCGTGCTCACCTGCATTTCGGCGAATGGCTGCGGAGGCAGAACCGCCGCGCCGACGCCCGCGATCAGCTCCGCACCGCGTACGAGATGTTCACCAGCATGGGCATGGAGGCGTTCGCCGACCTCACCGCGCGCGAGCTCGGGGCTGCGGGCGAGACCGTCCGCAAGCGCCATGCCGAGACTCCCACACAGCTCACTGCCCAGGAGACCCAGATCGCCCGGCTGGTCCGCGACGGGTTGTCGAATGCCGAGATCGCGGCCCGGCTCTTCATCAGCCCGCGTACCGTCGAATGGCACCTCGGCAAGATCTTCGCCAAGCTCCAGATAACTTCGCGTCGGCAGATGCGCCGGATGGCGCAATAGGGAAGGTCACCGGCCCGCCGTATCGTTCGCAGCCCGATCCTCCGGCAGCACAGTGGCGGAAATCTGGTCGAGCTCCTCGCGCTCGGCGGCGTCGAGTTCGAGACCGGCCGACGCCAACAGCGCGGGCAACTCGCCGACGCTGCGGACGCTGACGACCGGTGCGATGACGCCCGGTCGCGTGCGCAACCAAGCCAGTGCCACCGTGGCCGGCCTTACCCCCCGCGATTCGGCGATGGTCTCGAGCGCGTCGAACGCCCAGAGCCCTGCGTGGGAGAAGTAGGCGCCGGCCTTCTCCGGCCGCGGCACTGCGTCCAGATCGTCCGGGATCCGATACCTGTTGGAGAGGAATCCGCTGGTCACGGAGAAGTAGGGCGCGACGGTGAGCCCTTCCGCGATCGCGACGGAGGCGATGTCGCGTTCGCCGGCGTCTTGTCGTACGAGGTTGTAGCGCGGTTGCGTCACCACGGGCAAGGCGTAGCCGCGGCGCCGGGCGACCCGCATCCACTCGCGGACCCGGTCGGCGCGGTAGCTTGACAGCCCGATCGCCCGAATCTTCCCGGCCTGCAGCAGCGCGTCGAACGCCGCGGCGGTCTCGTCGATCGCGGTGTCAGGATCGTCGGCGTGCGCGTAGTAGACGTCGACATGGTCGGTCTGCAGGCGGGTGAGCGACTCATCGAGAGCGGCATGGACGTTGGCTGCCGACAAACCGCGGCGCTGAGGGTGCTGGCCTACCTTGGTACTGAGCACGACGCGGTCGCGGTTCCTACAGGTGGCCAGCCAGGTTCCGATGATCTTCTCTGACTCGCCGCCACTATGTCCCGGCACCCAGGCGGAGTAGCTGTCGGCGGTGTCGATGAAGTTGCCACCACCTGCGACGAAGGCGTCGAGGACCGCATGGGATGCGTGCTCGTCGGTCTTCCAACCGAACATGTTGCAGTGGAGGGCCAGAGGGAACACTGCCAAGCTGCCGGCGCCAATGGGGTTCATCAACTGGCCGCCGGTCGCCGTGCCGCGCCGGCACCGACCGCCGCTGGAAGCCGGCGGGCCAGGAAGTCCCGGATGAGCGAAGCCACCTCGTCGACCGCGCTTTCAAGGAGGAAATGGCCGCCGTCGAGCAGGTGGATCTCAGGATTGATCGCGTCGGCGTTGAAGGCCAGCGCGCCGGCCGGACCGAAGATCTCGTCGCCGCGGCCCCACACCGCCAGCACGGGGACGCCGCTGCCGCGCAGGTATTCGTGCACGCGCGGATAAAGCGGCGGGTTCGTTGCGTAGTCCCGTAGCAGGGCGAGCTGAATCAGGTCGTTGCCGGGCCTGCTCAGCAGCGCGTAGTCGTGCTGCCAGGTGTCGGGGCTCACCAGGGTCTCGTCCGGCACCCCGGTCAGGTATTGCCAGCGGGTGACCTCGAGAGTGAACGCCTGCCGGATGGCCGTCTCTGTCTCGGGCGTACGCGCGCGCTGGTAGTTCCAAACCGTCTGCCAGAATCCGTCGACGAACCCCGCGTCGTAGCCGTTGCCGTTCTGCGTGACGATCGCAGTGACGGCATCGGGGCGACGCAGCGCGAGCCGGAAGCCGACAGGGGCGCCGTAGTCCTGGACGTACAACGCGTACCGCGCGATGCCGAGTCCGTCGAGCAGCCCCGCGGTGAGATCGGTCAGTGCGTCGAAGGTGTAGTCGAACTCGTCGGCCGGCGGCGCGTCCGACAAGCCGAAGCCGAGGTAGTCCGGTGCGATCAGGTGATACCGATCGGCCAGGGCCGGAATGAGGTTACGGAACATGAACGACGATGTCGGAAACCCGTGCAGAAGTACGACCGTGGGCGCGTCGGCCGGTCCGGCCTCGCGGTAGAACAACCGCTGCCCGGAAACGGTGGCGTACCGATGATGAATGTGTGGCATTGCTCCTCCTTGGAATCATTGGCGGACGCCGCCGCGCCGACGCTCGGCATGGCGGCGTTCGCCCTGATAGCCGCGCCCTCAGTCGGCCGCTCGACGGATCTGCTGGACGGTGAAGCCCAACTTTCCGAGTACGTGGACGGCGCCCGCCTTTCCGCCTTCGAAATCGCCGGAGGCGAGGCGCCGGCCGGTGGCGAACTCGTAGGCGACGCCGAGAACGGCCTTCGGTGGGTAGCTGTGGTCGTTACGGATCAGCTCGTAGGTCGTGGTCGGCGCGAACCCGTGCTGCGCGAAGAACTGATCCGGCCCGAGCCGGTCGTACTCCTGGATCGCGCGCTCAACGTGATGGCGACCGACCTTGTCCCAGTCGGGAGAATGCGACATCGACCCCTCCCAGGTCTCGCCCCGGTGTTTCGCTAGTTTCGTCCGGCCATCACGCCACCGTCGACGTTGAGGACGGCGCCGGTGACCCAGCTCGCGTCGTCGGAGAGCAGGTAGGTGATCGCCGATGCGATGTCCTGCGCGGTGCCGACGCGGCCGAGCGGGTGAAGTCCGTTGAAGCCCTGCAGCGCCTCCTCGACCTTCTCCGGCGGGATGAAGGCCTCGTAAATCGGTGTCGCGACGACGGCCGGCGCGACGGCGTTGCAGCGGATCCGATTGCCGCCGAGTTCGATGGCCAGGTTGTGGGTCAAGGCGTGCAGGCCGGCCTTGGCCATCGAGTAGGCGCTCGACGGGGTCGCCCCGATCGCCTGGTGGGCCCACATGCTGCCGATGTTGACGATCGACCCGCCGCGGCCGCCCGCGACCATGCCGCGCGCCACGGTCTGGGTCAGGAAGAAGATGGCACGGTTGAGTTCGTGGTACGAGTCGTAGGCGGCGTCGTCGTGGTTGAGGAACGGGGTAGGAAGGAACACACCGGCAGCGTTGACCAGGAGCGTGGCGTCGGCGTGCTCGGCTGCCAGCTGCTGCTGTACCTGGACCACCTGGTCACGGTCGGTGAGGTCGGCGGTGATACCCCACACCTTGCCCTTCGCGGCCAAGTCCATCGTGGTCTCGTCGACCCGTTCCTGCCGACGGCCGATGATGACGGCGCTGCCGCCGCCGGCCACCACGTCGGCCGCGGTCTGCCGGCCCATTCCACTACTACCCCCGACCACGACGAGTTTCCGGTCCTTGAAAGGCTCGGTCATGACGAATGCCCCATCCTCTTGGTTCGCCGGTGCTTCGTGACTGCAGCCCGGCGTCTGCCTCGGTGAGTCACCCTCGCAGCGGCGCGCCCTGCTTCGACTCCGAGATCTACCCGGTCCGACCCCCGGGGTTGGGATGTCCCTCCCCCGGGGCAGCGAGGGGCAGGACCGGGGGTCAGACCCGTGGTCGGCTCCGGCGTCGATCCGGCCGCGGCGCGGCATCCTGCAGGTATGACAACTGCTGCGACCGCCGCGGACCACCGCCTGCAGACCCCGCCGTCGTTCCCCCGCGAAGACGAACGGGTCCGGCTGGATGACCTTGTGCGGGCCGCTTCGGCCCGAGCCGCCGGAGCGCTGCGCGTCATCGGCGAGGACGGCATCGGTAAGTCGGCCGCTCTCGACTACGCGGCGAAACAGTTGACGGGCTTCCGGGTGCTGCGTATCCGTGGCGTCGCCGCCGAGCACGATCTGCCGTACGCGGGATTGCAGTTGATGTGCGCCCCCGTGCTCGACGGCGGCCCGGAGTTGCCGGCAGCCCACCGCGACGCGCTTGCCGCCGCCGTCGGGTTGACCGGCGGGCCCAGGCCTGAGGTCACGGTCGTGGGTTTTGCCGTGCTCGACCTGCTGATCGGCATCGCGGAGTCGCAGCCGTTGTGTCTGCTCGTCGACGACGCGCATCGGCTCGACGAGCAGACGGTGGGCGTGCTGGCATTCGTCGCCCGCCGGATCGACCGGCACGCGCTTCTGCTCCTGCTCGCCGAGGACAGCCGCGACCGGCTTGATCAGCTCGACGGGCTACCCGAGATGCGGCTGCGGCCGCTGTCCCGGCCGGAGTCCCGCGCACTGCTCGCCGCGATCGCACCCGGACCGATCGACGACATCGTTGCCGAGCGTGTCCTGGCCGAGTCGCGGGGCAACCCACGAGCCCTCACCGAGGCTTTCCGGGGGATCACCGCGGCCGAGCTGGCCGGGGGATTCGGCATTCCGTTGGTCCGCCGGTCTTGCGCGCTGGGCCACGACTGCCTCGACCGCGCGCGGCAGCTTCTGCCCGGTGCGCGCCGGCTGCTCTTGGCGGCCGCCGCGGACCCGACCGGGGACGCCGACCTCCTGCGGCGCGTCGCAGGCGGGCTCGGGACCGGCCCCGAGACTGTCGAACTGCTCACGGCGCGAGGCCTGCTCGTCGTCGCCGACCGTGTCACGTTCGCATGCCCTGGGCTGCGGTCCGCCGCCTACTTCTCGGCCACGGCGGAGGAGCGTCGTGGGGTCCACCGAGAGCTGGCGCGGAGCACCATCGACGACCCGGCACGGCGGGCATGGCACCTCGGCTTGGCCGCGACCGGTGGCGACAACACCCTCGCCGACGAACTCGAACGGTGCGCCGGGCCGGCGCAGTCCCGGGGCGGTACCGCCGCCGGCGCCGCCTTCCTGGAAAGGGCAGCGCTGCTTACCGCCGACCCGACCCGTCGCGCTGACCGCGCGCTGACCGCGGCGTCCGCGATGTGCGATGCGGGCGATCCCGGGGCCGCGCAACGGTTGCTCGCGGTCGCCGAGGCTGGACCCGGAAGTTCCGTCCGGCTCGCTCACGCGGCTTGGCATCGAGCCCGGATCGAAGCGGTCACGCGCGGCGGTGCCGGGTCGGCACAACAGCTGCTGGACGCGGCTCTGCGGTTGCTGAGACGCGAGTCCACGGTGGGGCGTGAGGCCCTTCTGGAGGCTCTGCTCGCGGCCATGTCGGCGAACACGTCGGCAGCGGGAGCCACCATGGTCGAGGCCGCTCGCGCGGCTCGCGCCGCCGCAGCCGCGCACCGGTCCCACCCGGTCGACCTGATGCTGTACGGGATTGCGACTCGCGTCCTCGACGGCTACACCGGCTCGGTCAACCCGCTCCGGACCGCGATCGCGGCGTTCCGCGACAGCGAGCCCGACCCTCGCACGACTCGCTGGCTCGGGTTGGCCGGCCTCGTCGCCGCCGACCTATGGGACGAGCCGACGTGGCTGGCCCTGGCCAGCCGATATCCAACGGGCGGCAGGCGCGCCGATCCCGTAACGCCAGTCGGCGAAGGCTCCCGGGGGGCGCCGGCCACGCCGAGCGTCGGGCCGATCGAGACCTCCTGGGTACGGACCGTTGCGGTCCCAGTGCCCGGACTTCCGGCCGGATTCACGCTGGACTGCTCCGAGCTGTCGCCGTCCGCCCGGCAGTGCCGGTCTCCTGGGCTCCAGGAGGTGCTCTCGCCGGCCGAGCACCACACTCGCGGCCACGGCACCGCTCCTGCCAGTGCGGTGGCCGTCGCCGTCCTGCACAACGGTTCGGGGCGCTACGAGGAGGCGGTTGAGGCGGCCCGCGAGGCGATCCGGGCCGAGGAACCTGGCATCACCGGCCGGGCGCTGATGGAACTGGTCGAGGCGGCTGCCCGCAGCGGCCGGCCGGAGACAGCAGCGGACGCGGCAGCTCGACTCGCCGAACGGACCACGGCCGCCGGCACGGACTGGGCGCTCGGTGTCCAGGCCATGGCGCAGGCCCTGCTCGTCGACGAAGAGCACGCCGAACCGCGATATCAGGAGGCACTCGGCCGGCTGGTCCGTACCGGAATCCGCGGTGAGCTCGCGCGGGCTCAACTGCTCTACGGCGAGTGGCTCCGCCGCCGCAACCGCCGCATCGACGCACGTACCCAACTTCGCGCCGCGCGAGACCTGTTCATTGCTGTCGGGGCGAGCGCCTTCGCTGATCGCGCCCAGCGCGAGCTGCTAGCCACCGGCGAAGCGGCACGCAAGCGGACCATCGACAGCAAACGTCAGCTGACCCCGCAGGAGGCCCGGGTCGCATATCTGGCCCGCGAGGGCCTGAGCAACCCTCAGATAGCCGCGCGGCTCTTTCTCAGCCGGCGCACCGTCGAATACCACCTGCAGAAGGCCTTCGCGAAGCTGGCCATCACCTCCCGGGCCAAACTTCACCTGGTGCTGGACCCCGAGCCGGACGGCGGCTGACGGGGACGGCGACACGATGTCGAGCCACGACCTCCGATTCGATCACCAGGTCTCCCCGGTGCCGCCGAAGCATTCGGTACGGATCTGCTCCTGGGCGTGCCCGGCGGTCACGTGAAGTGTGAGGTGCCCGGGGCCGGCGCTGTCATGCCCGTTCGCTGGCCGGCAGCCCCTCCAGCAACCGCAGCCATACTTCGCTGATGGTCGGGAAGCAGGGCACCGCGTGCCACAGACGGCTGATCGGCACCTCGCCGGCGACGGCGACAGTCGCCGAGTGCAGCAGTTCGGTCACACCGAACCCGACGAAAGTGACGCCGAGGACGCGCTGGGTGGCGACGTCGACGACCATGCGTGCGCGTCCCTGATAGTCGTCGGCGTACAGGCGGGCACCCATGACCGACGTCGCCAGGTCGACGTCGACGACGCGAAAGTCGTGCCCGGCCTGCCGGGCTTGGTCGGCGGAGAGCCCCACGGCGGCGACCTCCGGATCGCTGAAGACGACCTGAGCCAGCGCCCGCGCGTCGGCAGTAGCGGCGTGCGCGCCCCAGGGTGACGTGTCCAGCGGCCGTCCGGCGGCCTGGGCGCAGATGGTGTCGCCGACGATGCGTGCCTGGTACTTGCCCTGGTGGGTCAGCAGCGCGCGATGATTGACGTCGCCGGCGGCGTAGAGCCAGCCGGCCTCGATCCCCCGCACGCGGCAGGTGTCGTCCACGTCCAGCCAGGATCCGGGGGTGAGCCCCGCGGTCTCCAGCCCGATGTCGCCGGTGAGAGGGACGCGCCCGACGGCGACCAGAACCTCGTCGGCCTCCACCTCCATGCCGTCATCGAGCACCAGAGTGACCGGGCCGGAGGTGGACGGGCGGCGCAGGGACGTGACGGTGGTGTTGTGTCGCACGTCGACCCCAGCTTCCTTGAGGGCCGCACCGACCATCTCCCCGGCGAACGACTCGAACTGCGACAGCAGCCAGGGTTCCCGAGCCAGCAGAGTAACCTCCGCCCCGAGTCCTTGCCACGCGGTAGCCATCTCCACGCCGACCGGCCCGCCGCCGATGATCGCGAGGCGAGCAGGCACGACGGAGGCATCGGTGGCACTGCGGTTGGTCCATACCCGCGCCTCGGCGATCCCCGGCATGTCGGGCACCGCTGCCCGGCTTCCGGTGCAGACGACGACGGCGTGCCGCGCAGCAAGCAGGGCGATGCGGTCCGCTGGCGTGGCCACGGCCACCCGGCGCGGGCCGTCCAGCCGGCCGTGGCCGCGGACGAGGTCTGCGCCGATCTCGGCTACCGACTGGGCTTGCCCGGTGTCATCCCAATTGCTGACGTAACGGTCACGGCGCCGCAGGACGCCCCCAGCGTCGATCGGACCGGTGACGGCTTCTCGCGCGCCGTCCAGCCGACGGGCCTCGGCAACCGCGATGATCGGCCGCAGCATCGCCTTGCTGGGAACACAAGCCCAATAGGAGCATTCACCACCGACAAGTTCCCGCTCCACCACGGCAACGGACAGGCCGCCGCCCCGGGCACGCGCGGCCACACTCTGCCCGATCGGCCCGGCACCGATCACGATCACGTCATACGTGGCGTCAGCGGACACTTTCTGTGCGGTATTGCTCATCTCCTCGGCCCTCCTACGAGCACCAGTTGTCATTCACGCTGACTCTGGCGGTCTGCCGTGCTGGGCGAATCCGTGAACGCCCCTGGCCCGACACGTGAAACCCCGGCCGGTATCCCTGCGTGCCCCCGGGGTCGTCTAGGCCCAGGCGATCGAGGCCTGCTGATGACAGCGCGCCCAACACCCGGAGGCCGCCGCTGCGTGATCCTGCTCGACCGGGTGACTACCGTCGAGCCTGTCGAGCTGCGCCTCCGGCCAGGCCGCCACATCGACGTGGTCGCCGGCCTGGAAGTTCCGGCTCGGACCACATAGGTTGCGAGTGATCTTGCGAGGGTCAGAACTACTCTCCGGGGCACTGGCGGGGTTCGGTTGATCGATGCCGAAGAATACTTGGTGTGGCGGCGACATTGAGCGTGGTCTGCGAGACGGCTGAGGTGGAGCTGGACGGGCCCGCGCTTGGGTAGCCGACTTGAAAAAGATCAGCGTTCGTTCTCTCCGCGTTCCAGGCCACGCTCGCGGGCGTCGGCCACGTCCTCGCGAATGTCCTCCCACCGCTGATGTTCGCTGACGCGTCGCTGGCGTTCGTCGACCAGCCGATCACGTTCCTGCGCGAGCCGATCACGGTCATCGGCGCGCTCCGCACGGTCATCGGCACGTCGGTCGCGCTCATCGGCACGTCGGTCGCGCTCATCGGCACGTCGGTCGCGCTCGCCGGTAGTGGTGCCTGCCAGCGGGACGGAAGGAGTCTTGTTCATTGGTTCACCGGCGGCCCTGACCGGCTGTGGCGGGCCGACGGGGTAGAGCATTGCGGCGTCGGCGGATGCGGCGCTATCGCCCAGCAGCAGGGCAGCGCCGGTGATGTGCAGCAGCCAGACGATATCCGGCTGAGGATCATGCAATGTCAGCTTGACACCGCGGCCTGCGCCGAGATGGTAGGCGTGCACCAGTATCCGCACCCCGTCGACGTCGACGAAGCCGACCTTGGCCATCTGCACGTCCAGGTGCTTGACGCTGCCGTCCATCGCGGTGTCCAGAAGTTGCGTCAGAGGCGGCCCGCTGAACAGGTCCAGTTCACCGGTCAAGGTAAGCGTGGTCCGGCCGCCGTCTGTATGCATCGCCATGTGCAGCCGGGCCCCGTCATCGCTAAAGCCGGTCACGACGCCGTCTCCGCCCTGGTGGCAAGGGTGGCCCACACCACCTTGCCGTGCCGGCACGGCAGGGCACCCCACGCGGTGGCCGTGGCGGTCACCGTCCGCAGTCCCATTCCTGATTCCGGGAAGGCGGCAGGATGCCGATGTCCGACGTCGAGCAGTTGCGGAAAATCCCGGCTGCGGTCCTGTACGGCCAAATGCAACGCCGCGCCGCGCGCTGACGCCCACACGTCAAGATCGGTGCCGGTGTGCAGGACCGCGTTGGTCACCAGTTCCGACACGATCAGCCGAGCGGGGCGCACCAGGTATGCCACGTCGAAGGCCAGGCAGGCGTCACTGACCATCGTGCGTGCCAGCGCGCTTGCCATAGGTTGCGCCTGCAGAGGCATGTGGTGCTGCCACTTCCCGTCGCCATCCAGGCTCGGAACCACAGCCAGTGCCGCATCGACGGTGTCGGCCAGCACCACCGGCGGATCACCGTCACCCGTCGAAAGACGCCGCCGCACCGCCGGCGGCGCCGCACCCAGAACCAGCACGACCTGCGGATCTGATTGCCTCGCGTACCGCACCGCGGTGAGCCACGTCGACACGGATTCACCGGCCGGATCTTGCAATTGCGACAGATCGAGCAGCAACACCCGAGGGGCTTCCGCCACGCACGCCCGCAGCACCCGCGACACCTCCTGACGAAGCCCGCCATCCCAGCCTCCACGCACCAACACCTGCGTCAACGCCTGGCCGGGCTCACAGACGCAGACGATCTGCGGACTGTCCACTACGAGAAACGAACTGCTCATGGAACCAGATCTTCCGTGTACGACTAAGGAAGCAGCCGCTTCGTCCTGAGGCTTCTCTCGTCGAACCATCACGCTGTACCGTCACAACCTGTCGCACGCTAGGTCCGACATTGCCATGTGCAGATATCACCTGGTGTTGGATAACGACAATGCGTCGGGTGCCGTCGTGGGAGGACGCGAACACATTGGCCGACAACTCCGCCGTTCACCAGCGGCATGCCCTCGACCACCGCCGTCGCAGTCACCAAGGGTGCAACCAAGATCGGCCCTGATCGGGCGTATAGGCGGGCCGGTCAGCAGGCGCCCCGGCCGCGGGGGCCCGGTTCATGCGCGGCGGAGCCTGTCCGGCCGGAAAGACAGCCTCACCTGCCGCGCGTAGATCGTTTGTCCGGTCGGACACCACGCGGCGTTATTGAGAGGCTCCGGCGGGAAGGCCAGCTCCCTACCCGGTCTGCCGACTGGAAATTCTGGCGAGGAGTTGGTCGCACCGGGCGATCAGAGCGGTCGCGGTTTCGGCTGGCAGAATTCCTGCGTCGGTCAAGCCGGCGACGTGGCGGTAGTTGGCCTCGACGAGGTGCTGGAGGGCCGTGGTCAACCGACGCTGGTCTTCGGCGTGAATGACGGCTGGTGCGGTCATGTCCGTGCCGATCTTGTGTGGATGGCCGTGGCCTGCGGTCACCGGGGTCCCTGGGCGAATCTCGGGTCGAAGACGACGCGGGTGCTGCGGGAGGTTGCGCACGTGTCGGTAGAACGGTGCGATGACGGTGCCGGGCACGGCGATCCGGCCGTCGCCGTTGTTGAACGTTGGGCGTGAGGACGTGCGCGGTTGCGTCGCAGCCCTGTTCACCCCTGCTGTTTCGGTGGGATGCGGTCTCGCACCTGGCCGAGGGCGGGAGTCCGGTGCTTGATTGTGGACTTCACGCCAGGGCCACTGCGGCGTCGGTGGGGACCTGGTGGGTGTCGAGCGTGGTGCGGATTTCCCCGAGGAGTTCGGTTTCGGTGAAGGGTTTGGCGACCAGGGTGACGCTTGGGTCGAGAATGCCTTGGGAGGTCAGGATGGGTTGGGCGTAGCCGGACATGTACAGCACCCGGGTGTCGGGCCGCAGCGCCTGTATCCGCTCGGCGAGGTCTTTGCCGATCATTTCGGGCATGATGACATCGGTGAGCAGCAGGTGGACCTGCGGGATATCTTTGACCAGGCTCAGCGCTTGGGCGCCGTTCGCGGCGACGATGATGTGGTAGCCGGCTCGGGTGAGGATCCGGCGGATCACTTCCCGGAGAGCGTCTTCGTCCTCGACCAACAGGATCGTCTCCCCACCACCGGCGGCGTGTCCGGGACCGCAGGGAGCCTGGCGGGTTTCGGGAAGTCTGGTGGTGACCGGGAACAGACAGGTGATGGTCGTGCCGTGTCCCGGCGTGGAACCGATTTCGATGACGCCGCCGGCCTGCGTGACGATCCCGTACACCGTGGCCAGTCCCAGGCCGGTGCCCTGGCCTTTGGGTTTGGTGGTGTAGAACGGTTCGAAGGCTCGGTCGATGACCTGCTGGGGCATCCCGGTCCCGGTATCGGTGACCCGCAACTGCACATAGGGGCCTGGCGGGACGCGCCGCTGATGAGCCTGGCCGGTGGTGAGGCTGATGTCTTCGGTCTCGACGCTGATGACGCCGCCGGTGGGCATCGCGTCCCGGGCGTTGACGGTGAGGTTGACCAACACCTGTTCGATCTGACCCGGATCGGCGAGCATCAGTCCTGCGGTCGGGCTGAGGCTGGTCAGCAGGGCGATGTGTTCACCGATCGTGCGTCGCAACAGTTGCCGGACGTCAGTGACGACCTCGTTGAGATCCATGACCTTCGGCCGGATCACTTCCCGGCGTGCGAAGGCGAGCAGTTGATGGGTCAGCGCGGTGGCCCGGTCAGCGGCGCGACGGATCTGTTCGATGTCGCGGCAGGCGCTGTCGCAGCGCTTTTCGTCGAATCCCTCGGTCTGCAGATCCTCGGCCACGAACGCCGCGCAGTTCACGATCACACCGAGCAGATTGTTGAAGTCGTGCGCCACACCGCCGGCCAGCTGACCCAGGCTCTCCAGACGCTGCGACTGGTGCAGCTGACGCTCCAGGCGTTCCCGTTCGGCCTGAGCTTTCAGGCGTTCCCGCTCGGCCTGCGCCTCCAACCGGTCCGTGACATCCCGAACCGCGGCCGACACGAGCAGCCCGTCTTCGGTCTCCAGCGCGCTGAGGCTGATCTCCGCAGGAAACTCCGAACCGTCCTTGCGGCGCCCGGCCAGGTGCATCCCGGCACCCATCGGCCTGGCCAGCGGGTCGTCGAAGTAGCCGCTGCGATGTGCCGGATGCAATTCCCGGGCGGACTGCGGAACCAGCATTTCTACCGGCTGGCCGACCAGCTCATCGCGTCGGTAGCCGAACAGCCGCTCGGCCTGCGCGTTGGCCAGCACGATCAGCCCGGACGCGGCCACGCCGAGGATCGCATCCGGCGCCGCTTCCAGCAGACCCCGGAACTTCGCGTCGGCCCGCAACCGTTCCGACGCGTCACGCGACACCGACGCCACGCCGACCACCGTGCCGTCAGGTTGCGAGATCGGCGACATCGCCAACGAGACAGTCACCTGCGAGCCGTCGCGACGTACCCGCTGGGAGACGTACTGCTCCACCCGTTCACCCTCAGCGATGCGGCGCAAGAGCCGATCTTCCTCGCCGACGCGCTCCGGCGGATAGAGAACATCGATGTGAACGCCGATCATCTCCGCCGCCGGATAGCCGTACAGGCGCTCCGCGCCTGGGTTCCAGGTCGTGATCACACCCTCGAGCGTCTTGCCGATGATCGCGTCGTGCGACGAGCGGACGATCGCGACCAGCTGAGACTGTGCCTCTGAGGCGCGTTTCCACGCCGTGATGTCGCGTACTGCAGCCACGACCAGCCGTTCACCCTCGGCCTCGAACGCCGACAGCGAAATCTCCGCGGGGAACTGGCTGCCGTCGCGGCGCTGTCCGGCAAGCTGCATTCCGGCACCCATCGCCCGTGGATGCGGATCACCGAGGTAGCCTCTGCGATGCTCTGGGTGGGTCAGACGGGCTGCCTCGGGAACCAGCATCTCCACGGGCTCGCCCACCATCGCCGGCCGCTGGTAGCCGAAAAGCAGCTCGGCCTGGGCGTTGACCAGCACGATCCGGCCCTCAACGTCTATCCCGACGATCGCATCGGGTGATGCCTCCACCAAGCCCGCAGCTTGGGCCGACCACTCAACGGCCATGCGCGTCCCCGCTCTGGTTGCCAGATAGCAGCCACTCACGGGGTCTGGGTGAGCAAGTAAACCAAAAACACTCTATACGTGCTGGACAGGTGCAGGTCCGTAACCTCGGAATTGCCCCCGACGGCTGACTCGACCATGGCCAGACGAGAACCTTGCCGACGCCGACCAGGCCGGGTCTGCTGTGAGCGCGGGCGGACCTGCCTGGCCTGCAGCTCTTTGGAGTGATTCTCGTCGTGGGCCAGGGAACGTCTCCCCATCCGGGGCGTATTCTGGGCGCTCTGATCGCTGGCTCAGACCCCGCCAGATCATCGACCGGTGCGTTGCGACTGACACTATCGTTTCGCTGCCACTGACCGACTCGGGGCCAACAGTGATCTTCGCAGGTGCGACCCGTTGGATCAGCGACGCCGCCATGCCGATGGACCTTGTCGGGGCGGCACGCCATTGTGAGGTCCTCCACGAATTCAGCGATCAGCTTTCGCGCGGTCGCGGTGGATACGGGTCCTACGGTCGAAGGCCGGCGGTGGTCGCACGGCTACCAGCCGGACCAGTTCCGCATCGCGGTAGAGCACCCGCAATGGACGCGAGCCGAGCATTACACGGGTGCGGCACCGCCGGAGGCCCGTTGCGGGTGACGAGCTGGCGCGCGATCGAGCGCGACGGTCTGTCGGGGTGCGCGCGATCGTTCAACCCGACGCCCGCGTGTAGCCGGCCGGTGCTGATCTTGACTCCGGAGACCGCTGTTACCAGTGCCTGGCGGCCCTTCGTCGGGCTCGGGCCGGCGTTAGTGTCGCGGCAGGAACGGCCCGACGCGGTGAACGCACGGCCGCACGAGATGACGGGCGTTCGTGTCGATCTTGCCTCTGAGGGTCATGTACCCGGCCGCGCGGTCTTGGCGCCGAACGGCGGGGCCGAGGTGCCTTCGCCGGCTCAAGCCCATTCGGCGCTTGGAAAGCCACCGGTATGAGCGGGGCGACGGGGCCCTCGGCTGCGGCGTCGGTGCCTCCGCGTCGGGTGCCTGCCGTGGGGCAGGTGCTGACGCTGGCAGTCCCGGAGTTGCGGTATCGGCGGGCGCCGCTGCGGTTCCAGGTGTCGCGGGTACGCGAAGACATCTCTGGCTGGTACGGCGGCGAGTGGGTGTGGCTGGAGGGCCGCGAACTCGACACGACGGGCTACCCGATCAGTGGCAACAGATACTCGTGGCGGTTGCGGCGGTCGAGCGGCACTTCAAGGAGCAGCCGTGAGCCTCGATAACCGGCCGTTTGCTCGCGGGCGCGGGCCACCTGCTGATCGGACAGGAATTCGTTCTGTCCCTTGACGTCGCTACCACAGCGCCTGCAACAGTTCCACCGTCTCCGGCAGCGCCAGCCACGCCACCACGGTCCGTTCCACCTGCTCGTCCAGGAATCAGCTGATCACTGTGTTGATCGACGCCGTGACTTCCGTGTTGCTGGTGGGCTACCTCGCTGGACCGTTGTCCTTCAAGATCAAATACTCGAGGCGCCCTATTTCGACGCCACCACGAGTGAACTGGCCGTCAACAGGCGGTCAACAGGCGAGGTGTGAACAATGAACACGCTCAAGATCGGCGAAGTCCTAGACCTGTCTGATCAGGACTACAAATACGGCACCGGCCGGCTGATTCTGAAAGTTACCAAGATCGGCGGCCAGACCGCCACAGCTGATGGCGAATGGGTTGATCTCGATGGATTTGAGCTGCGGTCGGACGGCACGCAACTTGGGCCGCTGCTGCGCCACGCAGCCGTCCGAGTGAGCGCGCTGCGCCGGTGGCGGGAACCGAGCGAGCGGCATTGACTTGCACGACGTCGACCACGAAAAAATAGACCGGGTGATCAGCTTGCGATGCCTGTCTGCCTACTCGCTCCGATCCCTGGGCAAAGTAAGCATGATCAAAGTGAGGTCCCTTCCCTCCCTGCGGTTGCGAACAGCCTGCTCGTAGCGCGCCGGTTACCGTAGCGCGGGCAGCCAACGGTGTCGCGAGCGCATCGAAGGCTCCGCCTGGCCTTCGGTGTCGTCGGCCGGGACCTGGTCGTTCTCGGCAGTGTCGATGTCGACGGGCCGCGCCTTCGGCCGGCGCTTGCGCCCGGACGCGCGAGTACGCGGCATCGACGAGCCGGTTGAACATGTGATGACCGTCAAGCCTGCGTTCCGCGTAGTTCCGGGAGGTAGGTACGACGGCAACGAGTGGGTTTGTGCAGGACCTGGCAGGTCGGAAGTATCCGCCCGTCGCCCGCCGGGGAGGGGTAGGCTGTAGGCAAGTCAGCCGTTGCAGGATTGCGGTCGTTTTGCGATCCGGTCCCTGTCGTTCCGATGGTTTTCCCGTCGCGGCCTCACGAACGGTCATCTGCGTCTTGGAGGCGCGCTTCGTGGTGTCGGTGCTTGCGCAGGAACGCCCGGTTCGGCTACGTCGTCGGTGAACACTGATCGCCGGTTGCGGCTGTGGGGCCAAATGGTGGCGCACGCCAACGGATCACCGGTGGCGGTGCGCGATGTGGTTGCCACGCTGCTGTCGGCCGCCGGGGTGGAACACGTGGCGATCACCGTCGTGGTGGATGCCGTAGTGCGTGAGATCGTGTATGCCAGCAGCGGGCCGGCCGCGCAGATCGAGGAGCTGACGTTGACCCTGGGGCAGGGCCCGGGTGTTGACGGGTTGTCTGGCGGCCCGGTTCTGGTGGCAGATTTGGCGGGCGCGGACTGGATGGCCCGGTGGCCGGTGTTCACCCCGGCCGCGGTGCAGGCCGGGATGCGGGCGCTGTTCGCCCTGCCGCTGCGGGTCGGGGCCATCGACATCGGCGTACTCACCCTCCTGCGCAGTCGGCCCGGTGCACTCGTTGGTGAGCAGCTGGCGGATGCGCTGCTTCTGGCAGACACCGCGTGTGCGCTGCTGCTCGACACCGGGGAAGGCGACCCCGGACAGCGCGGTGGGCCACCTGGCCTCACGCATCCAGAGGTGCACCAGGCCACCGGAATGATCGTCGTGCAGTTAGAGGTGTCCGCGGCGGTGGCACTTATCCGCTTGCGCGCCTACGCCTACGCCCATGACCGGCCACTGCATGAGGTCGCCGGCGATGTGGTGGCCCGGCGGCTACGGTTCGACCCCACCGATCAGGGCACATAATGCCCGTGCAACGTAGGTGGACGATGCAGGCACCGCTGGCGCGCCGACAGGGCTGGCCCTGCGCTCCCTGCCGCCACCCGAACCGGATTATCGTGACAATGCTAGGCAAAGGGCCTTGGGAGGTCGAGTGCCATGGCCAAGGTTGAGTTGGCTGATGTACTGATCGAGATGGCCGACACGTTGGTCGATGATTTCGATCTGATCGAATTCTTGCATGTGCTGACCGAACGATGTGTGCAGGTGTTGGACGTGACCGCGGCCGGGCTGCTGCTGACCGACCAGCGTGACACGCTGCAACTGGTGGCCGCGTCGTCGGAACGGACCCGCTTGTTGGAGGTGTTGCAGCTGCAAACCGATGACGGCCCGTGTGTGGACTGCTTCCACACCGGCCAGCCGGTGTCGGTCGCCGACCTGGCCGCCGAAACCCGCTGGCCCCGGTTCACGACGGCCGCTACGCAGGTCGGGTTTACCTCGGTACACGCCGTGCCGATGCGGCTACGCCAGCAGGTCATCGGCGCGCTCAACCTGTTCGACATCGCCCCGGCCGTTCTGGACGAGGCACGACTGCGGGCGGCACGGGCCCTGGCCGACGTGGCCACCATCGGCCTGTTGCAGCAGCGTGCGATCAGCCGCCGCGACCTGCTCACCGAGCAGTTGCAAGGTGCACTGCACAGCCGGATCGTGATCGAACAAGCTAAAGGCGTCCTCGCCGAGCGGCACACCCTGGACATGGACGAGGCATTCACCCTGCTGCGCCACCACGCCCGCGACCACAAGCAGCGCCTGTCCGACCTGGCCCGCGACGTCGTCAACGCCACCGTGCACATTCCGCCACCCGCCACGCCACCACCTGATAGGTGATGTATCGCCCCCCAACGCCCGCCGATGGTTTCCGGACGCGGCCGGCCGGGCACTGCCGGCACTGGCCGCATCGCTGGGCACGATCAACGGGTCACGGCTGAAGGCGTGGAGTGCACCGGTTCAGTAACCCAGGCAGCCCATACCAATTGGAGTCGTGTCGTCATACGCCGAGGTCAGGCACACCAAACACCTGGCCGATCCCGCCGCCGAGGCAGAGATCCAAGGCACTCGTCCGCACCGCGAAGGCATGGAGAGCGGTTTGTGGGTGGTGAAGTTGATCACCAGCCATGATCAGTAAGGCATTGATGAACATGACGCAATGGTCGATGCGGAACCGTCCTGTTCGGTGGCAAGCCGACCCGCACCGCAGCGGCACCCTGCGCGGCGAGGAGCGGAAGCGGCGCGGCAGGAAAGGGCCGCGGTTGCCCGGCGACGTGCCTTCCGCGCGGCGCCTGGACTACCCGGGACTATCGGGGGTTCGGGGCTCTTGAGTAGCTGAAGGGGCGCCGTCATGGCCCGAGCCCGCGTCGACAGGTCCCATCCGATCGACGTGTTCGCCGCGATTGAGCGGCTGACTGAGGCCGACCTGCAGGTGTTGCGGCTGGTCGCCGAGCACGAGGTGATGAGCACGGAACAG
>Ga0307512_10002568_pt1 | contig 22617 bp, 27 predicted proteins | sample 14_EM_MG_FD_200267 | JGI IMG/M metagenome (GOLD analysis project Ga0307512, IMG submission 200267) | Populus trichocarpa ectomycorrhiza microbial communities from riparian zone in the Pacific Northwest, United States - 14_EM | ecosystem: Host-associated > Plants > Roots > Unclassified | place...
TCCCAGTTTCTCATGATGATTTCCCCCATCTCCTCTGATCTCTCTCTTTCTTGTGCTCAACTCTACCATCACCTAAGAACACGAAGTTAAGTCATCCCATTCTATCTCTCAATGCAATGATCATGAGTTAACGCCGGGTACAGCATACACCGAGTACTGCATACACCGAGTACTGCATCATCCCAAGATCGACTGTCTCCCGCCGCCAGCCAGCTCTCATCTCTCGGCGGACCTTATTGTACTCAACTATCTACATTCCCACGATTACGAGTTAACCAATGAATAGAGTCTCAGCTGCCGTCGCACCTCCCTCCTGATTTACCGCCTCCAAATCGACTACCTCCAAGTACTCCTCCAATCTCGATCGATCATAGCCTCCAAGGGTATCTCCAAACACGCAGGATTACGGCCTTCAAGTTCGCAAGATCACGGACTCCAAGTGCATATCTCCAAACTCGCTCGATCGCGGCCTCAAAGTGCATCTCCAAACTCGCTCGATCACGGCCTCAAAGTGCATCTCCAAACTCGCACAATCACAGCCTCAAAGTGCATCACTCAACTCGCTCGATCACGGCCTCCAAGTACATCGTGAATGAGCGACGGCGGGTGTACGGAGATACAGGGGTAACAGAGGTGGACTGAGCGACGGGGAGTACATATTCGGGAGACCCCGGGGTAGATAGACATCATATTATTTTCATTTCATCTGGATCCACGCAATTGCGTGGATTCTCACAGCCGGGTAGTATCATGTCTTCTCACTTTCTTCATAGGCTCCTTGAGCTAGAACCTCCGATTATGCTCGACTACCATCTGTGGCCAGATTGACCGTATGTATATATGTAGAGATACTAAAATAATGCATGCCAGATTATGAGGTAGCGAATCTTGTGACTGTAACGAAGACAAATATGACAGACGAAATGCCTTGTGCTTATAGAACCCTGCGTGTGGCTTCCGGACCGATTTACATTTTGCTGATGTATCTAATGAACCCATTCCGACGTATGGTCACAGTTGGCCACAACGCCACGGTGTTCATTTACAATAGGATACCGACAGAGCGAGAAGAAACAGTGGAACCGGGATCGGAGGGCGATAAGCAACGCGACGTGTCGTATTGGGGCCGGTCGCGGAGTAGTCTGCCACCGGGGTGTCTCCGACGGCTCTGACGGAGCGCGTCCACTCTGACGGAGCCATTCCGCCCGGACGGAAATGTTTTTTCCTGATGTAGTTGTTTCAATTGGACTCTTTGGCGTTTCTCGAGGCCATCCTCTGTCTTGATATTGGCCGTCTCCACAATCATCCATCCAGCCTCCTTTGCCTATAGGGCGGCCCCTTGATGTTTTAGTTCATCAATGAACTTCCTCCCCACATAGTTTTCTGATGCACCATCGTCCTTCACTACCCTTGCCTTTTTGCTGCTCCACCATCCTCCTTGAGTTTGGTATATTATCTTCCCATTAAACCTTAGTAGATCGACCACTGAGTCATCTAGGTTACTAACTTTCAAGTGGTGGTAACGGGTGAAAAACTTGAATTGACTATCTGGCATCAATTTGTCACCCTTTTTGTTTGACAATACCGTACACGATGGTGTCTTTATAGGAAGTACAGCCTCAGCTACTGACCTCCTTTGCCTATTCCTGCTTCAGAGTCCGAGTCTGAGAGGCTCTGCAACGTGCTCTCCGCCTCACTGTCAGTCTCCAGCTTAGCCTCCTTTTTCTCTGCAAGCCGCCCTCTCTCTTTTCTACCGGTTAGTGCAACTGCCCGTGTCATATCTTTACGGGGGCGTCCAGATTTGGCTTTTGGGGCATCTTTACGGACCAAAGCTTGTTCGAGTAGCTTCTTCATCAAGTGGCAGTTTGCGCAATTGCGAGACATATGACCCACCTAGCCTCAGTTATAGCAGGTCAAGCCGTCGTCATTGGCCGGGCCAACTGTGCCAGTTGTACCACATTTCTTGGAGTCCATCTTCCTAGCTGAAGCTTTAGTAGTTGTGGTAGTGTTGGGGCCACTTCCAGATTGAGACTTGTTGAGAGACGTGTCCAGTGCGGTGAGGTGTTCCATGCGCTGTTTGAGGGTTGGAGTCCTATTGCGCATGCCAATATAACGAACCAAGTTTTATAAACTCCCTTGTTGCCCATTTTGATCTTATATCCATAAGCAGCGGCTAACATTTCGGCAGGCATGGGCTGGGGCAGGTCCAACTTCGAATGAAGGCGTCGGAAAAGCTCGTCAAACTCCGTGATGCGTTCTCCCATCTTTAGGCTCAGTTCTTCGCATTCGCGTTTGACCAGGTCCAAGGCGTTGGACGGAATAAACTTAGCTTTCAAATCTTTGCAAAAGGTGGACCATTCAATAGGCGCACTCATTGGGAAGCGGTGCATGGCCCAGACTGCTGCGTCGCCTTTCAATTGTAGCACTGCGTGATCTCCCCAGCCTGTCATGCTGACCCATCCAATTGCCTGGGCTGCATTCTTGAAGTGTCGTTCAAAAGCAAAAAGGAAGGCGGTGACATTGTGCAAGCTTCGTTTGCCCTCATACGTTGGATGATTAGATGACTTGACAGAGATGCCGTGGCTTCCCGACGAGCCAGGGGTTGGCTCAGCGGAGCTACGGATCCCTGATGGGCCAGAAGTCGGTTCAGAGAAGCCACGGCTCCCGAACAGGCCTGGAGGCGGTTGAGAGGTGTTCGGCGCCTGAGTCGCATGTACTTCGTTAGTCGTCAGTCGTTGAATGACTCGTTCAAACGCTCTCAATTCGGATTCCAGGGTGCTCTGTTCTGACGAGAGATTTTTGACTTGGTGCAGCAGCATGTCCTTCTCCAGCCGAGGCTGTGCGATATCTGCCTACTCCTTTGTCTCCGTCTCGTACTTGCATGTGTCGAGGCGTCCCTCCAACTTGGCAGATTGACGGTTCTCAATCTGAAACACTTCTTGCAACTCCTCAATTTCACACTCAGCGGCCGCTAATTCCCTGCTCAGGCCGTCTCGGACGGGCTCAGTCCTCTCCAAGTCCTGGACCATAGTGGCCAAGCTCTCGTTGAGGTCGCTAATCTTCGCGAATTTCTCTGCATGTTCAAGGCGCTCGGATCGGTTAGCATCAATGATCTCCAATTGGACGTCCTCCGTGCCCCTGATTTAGTTGATTACTTGGTATGACCAAACCCCAGGGCCGTCGTCGATGATCTTCAGTCGGTGTGTGATGTATTCTGTTGTGTGAAGCTTTGTAGGTTGGAAGCCCGCGGTGGTTGAGGTTTTGAACCTGCTGCTAAACATAATTGGCTTGGCTTTGTCGATTTTGTCGGTGAAACTGACATCGTGCATGATGTGGGATGTCGTGCACAGCAGGAAGGGCCGTACGGTTGGGAGATTCCTGTGATGTCTCCGAGGCGCCGGCAGTTCACTGGGTCAAAGCTAAACCAAGTGAATCCGCCATCGTGCGTTGTGTTTTGATTGCTTCTGATGGAAGTGACGCCGTCAGAAGTCCAGTGTTGCTACCAATTTGGGCAAATAGCTTCTCCGTACGTATAGGAGTGAATGTTATTGATGATCGAGCTGACATCTCGCTAGAACTGACTAATACGCGAGTCTCCCGCAGAGCCGCACTGATGCCACACAGCTGTACCTAATGTGATAGAGCTGCACCTTAACATGAACAGAGTCGTCCACCTACACATGATCCATAAGTTGATAGTGCAGTATTAGCCGCCGTTTCACCTCCCACTTTCAGATTTGTGATCTTACCAATATTCGTGGAGTACCTATCGAAAACCGGTGAATTTCGCTCGAGATGTGTGCTCGTTTCACAGCCACTCAACGAATATCAGTCCGATCGTGAATCAGAATGCTGGAGGTGAGAGAGATGATAACACTTCACGCCCCGCGTAATCATCATGTCATGAGATCATCAGACCTCAAATGCTTCATCCCAGCCAAAGCTGAATGTACAGTAATGTAGTAACCACGGTCCGGTTCCAACCCGGGTAAAAACGCAGGGTTGTATGTCTGACCCGGGTAACAAACCTGCCAACAGCATGGGGGACCGGTTTTTGGATAGATCTGGAACTGAACAGAACCGTGTATGTGGTCAAAACCCGGACTGCTGGCCGGTTACCCGCACCTGTCGCTAACACCACTTGCAAGATTCGAATGCTTTGATCTTGAAATGCTGATTGACAGGACAATCATAGCTCCAAACTTCTTCCATAGCTATTGAAGGAGTCAAAATCATCGTAGCTATGATGAAATTCAACTAATGAACCTGTTCATTCCAACACCAGTCGCTGGATTTCACCTCCGAGTAGATTCATTCCTAAGCATCATTGAATTCCTTTGCTGGAGCATACAACATATGTTCTCCAAACGCAGGCTGTTGCAAGAGGAATACAATGCATTCAGCAGGATGGCGGTAAGAGAAAGCTGGGTAATCATCGTCGCGAAAGGTTTTTGGATCAGCTAAAAGATTTTGAAACATTGTGCCCGATTTCCAAGAGTCAATGCCCATTTGCATAGAACAATTTTTTCAACCTTTCGAATGAAGTTTTCGATGAAGTGAACTTGCTGACGGTTGTCATAAATGGGTTTCTGACCAGCTAGTTGATAGATGCTCTGCTCAAGTTGTGCTCGACCCACCAGTGCACAAATCAATTCCTCTCCTTGCTAGACAGGGTGAACTAGAATCAAATTCATCATCGAACATATTGAAACACCCGGTACTAATACGCTTGGTGGGTAGACAGATTTCGAGCTGTGGAATACAATGATCAAGTGACCTAACTGGAGGTTGCTCTGTATTCGTACACTCATTCTTGCTGTCGGCTTCAGAATCACTGGACTCATTGTCGGAACAGTGAAGAAAAGGGTCGCGATGCAGTCAATTAACAATGGAAGTTGAATAGTATCTTGCTTGATTCCAAAACCATCATCTGGCAGTTGTGTAGCTCATACAGATCCTATCATATTCGTGTGGTCGCGACAAATGTGAGTGAGGAAAGTGCCGATGTAGCACTGAGTCTTCGAGCAGTAAAGACACTGTTGACAAATATCTGTGTTCCATTAGAAGAATGGAATCTCGCAACAATGTTAAGGAACGTCTCGATGGTCTTCTAGCTGCTCATACTGTTACAATCCTGATGGTCCTCGGAAAAAGCTCCACCTTGATTTCGTGTAACCAAAACGGTGTTCTATGACTCTCGTACAATGTCTCCCATCCTTCTTCATACATTTGCAAAATTTTGAATCGTGCCAACATTTTGAACATCGCTTGGATCTCGAGAAGCATACCACAATGTGCATTCAGGTCGTCATAGTCACTGTTTGTCCCCTTCACACCCCACACTTACACCCATTGCCTGATTTATGGTTGTCACTTGTTGTTAAGTTCGTACCTTGGTTAAACTGTGCATTCTCCTTATACACAGACCCAGTGACGCCATCTTTGGGTACAAAAAATGGAGCAAAAACAAAGGACTCGGATAGGACAGCAGAGTTTGCTTTTGGTTGTCTTTGCGATGAACTTAAGCGCGCAGTCGATGAATCAATGTGCTTAGATGATGCTAAGCAGATTCTTTCCGAGCTGCATTGCAGCCAAGATGATGTCGCCGGATCACAAAATCCGTCCAAGCCCATATATATATTCAACTTGCCTGCCCACCTTACTTACAATCTACAGACCCTTTGACACACCCTCCTCACCTCTGCTACTTCATCACATCGCCCTTGACGATACAATCGACACTCCTGATGCTTGTCCAAAGTATCAAGCATTTCATATTCACCACTCTATCTTTGACCAGTGTTGAGAACGTCGAATGTAATGTGATGGCAGCTGGTTCTCAAACTCATTCGTCACAGATGAAAATACAATCGAGATGCCGACTCTTCACGTCCGCGGGTGGGCTGAAACTGCCGGTGTTACAGTCAGGCAATGTGCAGCAGCAACTATGGGGATTTGAGATGATATGAGCTGCTTGACAACACAATGGATAGAGAATAAAGTCAGGGAGCAAGTCTGGGAGATTGCCCAGTCCATGAGCATCATCAACAAGCAGGGCACCCTCCCCGAGCAATGAGATCTCCAACGTGATTGTTGAGTGACTCGAAGCAGTGCTCTGGCGTCTCCAAGTCTGCTTTGGGAATGGTACATGGCAGTCAAGACTAACCTCAACAGTGAGAACCCCAATGCAGCACAGAACGAGGGCGTTGATGGTGGCCTTCGCAGAATGAAGAACAGGCTTGAAGACTCCCAAACTAAGCAGAAGAATGTTAGGTACCTTAGTATGTATTACATTGCCCCGATGCTTCTTTTGCTATGCATGATGATGTGTGAATACAAAAGACAATGAGGAAGAATCGTCCGGTCACAGGTCTTCATCGATCAAGGTGCGTTGCGATGCCTGGACCAAATCGCTTGTCGAGCCATTCAACTTTACCATTAGGTATGTGGATCATGATATTGCTGGGAAGAGCGTAGGTACATACAATCGTCAGCTGATTTCACGGCACGGGCCTGGGGATGATCAATTAATACTTCCGACAAATACATCAATCGTCGATTCAACCACTCTGTGAATCGTGACAGCTGCAATTGCCGGTCTGCCAGACCACAAGCAGAAAATCAGAGAGCTTTGAAGCTGCTGGGAAGAGCGCAATTGAGATGGTGGTCGGTACGCCCGTAATGTTACCCCAATCTTCAAGAGCAATACCGCTGCCAGAGGGGTTATGGTGGCGATGAAAGGAAGTAACCCAACCCTTCTTAGCATTGTGGATTGTGGCCAACAAGCAAATGGCACAGCTGGTCCCCACACCCCAACACATGGTTTCTGCAGCTACCTTCATGTGGATGACATGCTCCCCCCTCCAGCCGAGGATATGCTTGACAATATCTGGGAGGAATCGGATGATGATAGTGAGACGTGGCGCCCATATCCAAGAAGTGTGCCGATGATGAACAGAGACTTCCAAAAGTTTGAACCGAAGCTTCAAAAGAGGATTCTCAGACAGCAGCCAGACTTCGAAGTGATGCGAAACCGTGCTCTTGGTCTCGTTGCCGGGTACTAACAACTGACCGTTGTTTCCGATGAGGATGTAGCTTGGCTACGCGAGCACAATCACATTGTGAATCCTTCTGCTGCAGGCTCTTTGGCCAATTCGAATCATACAAGCAGCCGCCCAGCTGCAAATGAGTAGTTGTGAGGATGGAATGCAATGGCTGGATGGTTGTTCAAGGATTCGCGTTGTGGGTGGGAATTTTTCTGGTACTTTGGACAGTGGACGGATGGGTGATAATTTGGAGTTTTTTGGTGAGGATTTGGGTCTCTTTTTTCTGTTGTGTTTATTGTATTATTAGATCAGTCATATTCATGCATGAAGAGCTGTGTTGACAGTTCACGATGTTGCGATTAATAGTAAAGACATTCGTTTTGGGGAATGATATAGTGGCAGAAATAGGCCTCCGTGTATGACTACCATGTAATTGGTACTTCAGTATCTTTACCCAGCAGAAATTAGCCCGAATGATTAGTGAAACACAAACGCTGTTCATCTCATTGTGATAACAATTGTCATCAAAGGCAGCCAATCAACCACTCTACGCCATGCTTGTCGCCTGCCAGACTAACTTCGTAGTTCCTGTTCTTCGAAAGAGTTGGAAGTGTTGGTGTCAGGGCAAGGCAACATCCTGGAATGGTTGACAGGATAGGACGACGGATTACACTGATGGTTTTAATCATATCAACAGGGCTTTCTTTTTCACAACGCTTTAATTCATGAACTCTACATACATTCACATTTCCTTTCGTGACCCCTTCAATATTATCATACTCATCACTCACCCCCTGTTTAAATCATGACAAGAATGCCCTGCACATCTCCTCTTCCTCTGCATCCTTCCATCTCCAGGTGAAGCAGACAATCTAGGCATGAGAAGGATGTTGGAGATGATCTCAGCCCAATACCCAACAATTTGCAATGATGGTTGAGATGACAATTCAGAATCCGACTACGAGCCTCATCAGCGACCATCCAGGAAAGCAATCGCAAGCGGCCATGATACAATTCTTTGATATCAACATGTGGAAAACCAGTTGCAGGAACTTGATTAGCAGCGTCATTGTTGCAACCTCTGCATCCTGAGCGTTGGGAGGTCAATATTCTCTCGGAGAAGGAGGAAAACCGCTAGCCTGAGCTGCTGGCATCGAAGAAGGCATCTGGTTATGTGTTTGAATGGTGCGATCCTCCGGCTAATGTATATATTTCTAGAGGAAGGAATCACAGGAAGCAGCTGAGCAATTGGCTGCATGGAAAGCTGGAAATTTGTGGCGATATGAGCACTATGATGACGACCTGACAGTCCTCATCGCTGGTGGAGAGTACAACACCCAGACAACACTTTCAGTCGTTCTGGGGATGGTCATGGCCCGTGTGAAGCTTCTATCTATGAATTATGCAGTGTTTGTGAATCCGTTTGCCATGAATGTGGGAAAGACTGACCAGGTTCATAGTGTGTGGTATGAGGATGTCGGCAGGATTGATCCAGCGCAGTAACACTCAGACCCCCCACATGGTGACAATTCAGTGGTAAACAAATTATCTCAAAGACTGTGTTCATCGCTGACATTGAGCATCAGGCTCACACAAAGAACAATTGCTCACGTGCAGCAATGGTATACTGCTGCGAGTACTCGATCCACTCCAGTTACGGATTCCGAACACAGCCGCCTACAGAGACCGAGATCATTGTAGCCTGGCAATTGGGCAAGAACAGGTTTACATGCCCCACAAAAGTTCATGAGGTAGGTTCAAAGTGCCCTTCTTGTTTAATCGTTGTCATGACGCCCGATTAAGGAGTGCAAGTTTTGATTTGCAGCGACTGGCATTGTGGATCATATTCACTATACATACTGCTATGGCATATGACAAATCGGAATGAATGATGAATTATTGATTGACAAAATCAACCCGACATTCATGGCCCTCACTGCGACAGCCTCACACTATCGTCTGCCGCGCTTGAAAACAGGCGACTGTATGGTCCCGCCAGCGTTTTGTCCAAGAGGTGGAGCACAACATAAGTGCAATCCCAGGAACATCAATCACCCAGGTAATAAAGCATCGAGAGATGTGTTTCGTTCTCACAACGTGAATGTTGTTGCTGCCTTGGCAGAGGTTTAAGTCGAACGGATGGGAACGGTTTGCAGCATGATTCACCGAAGCATCCACCCAAGAGGTACGGACCTAGCGATGACACAACCTCACCAACATCGTGGCTACTTTGATGAGGGCTTCCATGATTACATCCTGGAGGATCTGATAGAGTAGCTTGACAATTCCTTCAATGGTCTCAACATGTTCGTTGCAGCTACTGATGGTAGCATGTGATTCTGAGCTGTTGTGCCTATGGGTGAGTCTGCCATCTCCAGCAGCAGCAAGCCCATCCCATGCAGCAACAGCAACAGCAACAGCAACGACAACACCAGCATCACCTACATAACCAGCGTTGGGAATGCAGGATCAGTCAATGGAAGTACGATTGCAGAGGGTGCAATGTGGCTTGGAGGGTATGAATGGTGCCAGTGATCAAACATAGAGTATCCTTTGTGTGCGATGTTTTTCTCTGTTTCGTCGATATACCGTAATAGTAGTAAATGTAATCCAACTGATGGTGTACTGAAATCTCATTTCAAATGCGCGAAATCATAATCGTGATGCTGTATAACCATTCTGCGGTGGCTGAACGGCAAGGTACTGACGATGTTGTATCAACAATTTAGATGATGTTAACCATTTCTGCATGGTGAGTATCATTGGTCAGCTTAAGCAATGAGGGTTTTAAAACACATCAACAACACACTTCATTGAACATATGGAGTGAGTACAATTATCATCGCGACGACAAAGAGAATTGTGTGAGATAAGAGTACAATATGCGATGATATGTAATATTGCGAAAAGAATCATGAACTGTGTGTCAAGTGCTTATGGTCAAATTCGCTGTGGTGGGTACACTGCTCATGACGTTTGGAAACGGCATGGCGACAACTCAAAGATCACTATAGAACAGTAAAGCAATGCCATATTTCTGGGAAACCTTGAGTTCCATTTGTTGAGTTTGTGGGTACAACTCACTGAATAAATTTAAGGAAGGAAATTTAGTTTTTCCAGATTGGGAAGCGGTCAATGCGCAATCAAAACCCGGAGGATCAACAAATGTCAGATTGCATCAATGCATGCATCCAACATCATAATGCTCCGCTCAGACCTGCTGAACATGGTCGAGATTTCAAATATCGTGTTCGGTATGTCATGGAAATTGAGGAAAATGAGCTGGATCAGGAATTGTGCGTCAGTCTGGCTATATATACCTAACAGTAGTGGATGGGTTTATATAACATAAATGACTGTCCATAAGCGCTGAAACGCAATGGACCTACGTCATTCATTGTTCACATGCCGTGTTTAATGGTGGCTCAGACACTGAGTGGTCCCGAAGCTATGCATTCAAATGATTCTACAAAGAAATGATATATTGGCTGTCAATAATCACTGGATGTATTATGTATACAATTGTTGAGCACCCAATGACGGTTAGTATGTCTCTAAGGTGAGTGTCAACAGAGCATCAAAGATTTGTAGTCTTACCCATCAGGCAATCAGAAGATTACATACTTGTATCCATCCGAATAGGAAGTATAGGGCATCTTGTTATGTCAAAAGGCAAGTGAAAGGCTTCTTGCCCCATCATAGAAATGAGTGTCAATGGAGGGTCAAAGATTTTTGGTATTGCATATTGGATAATTACTGGGCTGTGCACCAGCATTAACACTCAATCTCAGTATTGGCCACCTTGATGCGCAAAAATGCTACTGACGATATCTCTACTATCTCCTAAAAATGATCGTCAATGGAGTGTCAAGGTTCGTGGGAGTTGCATCCTGGATGATCAAATGGCTATGCAGTGGTGTTATCCCATAATCAAAGCATTGACCGCCTTTATTGGAACAAATGCTAGTGATGATATAGCTACTTCCTTCTAAACATGAGCGTCAACAGAGCATCAACAAGTTTTGGTCTTCCATCTTGGACAAGCAAAAGATGTATTTTGGTCACTGAGAGCCTCCAGGAGTGCCTGAGATGATGTGCAGTGTATACTTCGATGCGGCAATTTGAGGCAAGTATCAGACCTTAGGATGGCATTCCGGCCGGCCTTCTCATCAACTGAGATGTCTGATAACTGGTACAGGAGCACCAAGGGAGGGATTGTGATAAGGTTGGGAACACCTCGGAGTGCCGGAGAGAACTCAGGGTGTACCTGGGAGCATCTGAAAGCGCCAGCGACAAGCCTGGGAGCGCCAACGCCAAGTCTGGGAACGCTGAAGACAAGACTGTGAGCCCCGATGAGAAGGCTGTGAGCGCTGGCAACAAGCCTGGGAGACCATGGCAGCGCCTGCGACAAGCCTGGGAGCACCTGGAATCACTGTACAGCAGTCTGGGAAAAACATCTTTTTTGGGAACGCTGCTGCTGAGCCTGGGAATCATAGCCACTACTCAGCATTCAACAATTTTCAACACTCTGGTGTTCAGTTTGGATTCTCATCTATGTATCTATATAGCTACCCATGTACACACGGTATATCTCGACTGGCTCCTGGCAGTGAATGAGAGAAATTCATGGTGCGCCTGCAAATGACCATCCAGTAACCTCCGAGATACACTCTGAGCCTGTGATCAAACTAGTTGGGACGCTCACTGGTTGACGGTGATCGATCATAATTGGAGATACACTTGCAGCCCATTATCCAGGGAACTTATTGATGCACTCCAGCATCGTGATGAAGCAAGCATGTAGATATCCGGTTGCAGGACATCATCGTTCAAACATTGGAGGCCGTAATCGAGTGACTTTCAAGATTCGCTTGCAGACCGTGACTGAGCGAGTTTGGATATATCTTCGGAGGTCGTGATTCAGCGAGATTGGACAATTACTTGTAGCCTGTTGATGCACGGTGTGCCAAGTGCTAACAATCCATTCATCAGTTACTTATGTTGCAACCATGGGATTGTGACAAGGTAACATCAACATTGAGCTCTCATGGAGAGCTCGCTGATGGTGGTCAATCCTGTTGTGAGGCACGCCAGAAGTTCAAGCTGCATTTAGGGGTCAACTCGTAATCATGAGAAAGGAGGAAAGACTAAGAATCCAGGGTGGATGCTGTCCTTTGTGTATGCTGTGCTCGGTGTATGCTGAGAATGGCGTATGCTTCGAGTTGGTGGCAACTCATGATCATGGCATGGAGAGATAGAGAGGGATGACATAAGTTTGTGTTCTGCGGTGATGGTAGAGTTTTGCACTAGAAACAGACACATGGGGGATGATGAAGAGAATGATGTGGAGGATAAGAGCGGATATGCAAAATCAGGGGTACAACCTGCCTGATTGGGTTGGGAAGACCTTGTCTCGGTGTTAGTACATGCCTGATTGAGATTGGAATACCTCCAATCAGTGTTATTACACGCCGGATCGGTAAGTGAACCTGCCCTATCAGGCATGGTAAATCGAATCTCACATGAAATTATCCTAAGTCCCAGATTGTCATGATTCTTCGTACCATCTCCTCTCATCTCTCTCCGTCTTGTCTGCAACTCTACCATCACCTAACAACTCGAAGTAGAGTCATCCTGCTCGATCTTTCCATGCCATCATCAAGAGTTAACACTGAGTACAGCATAGACTGAGTACAGCATACACCGAGAACTGCATCATTCCAAAATTGAATGTCTCCCACTCCTAGCGAGTCTCTCATCTCTCGGCAGACCATGTTGTACTCAATTCTCTTCATTCCCACAATGATGAGTTGACCAATAAATAGAGTCTCAACTACCATTGCGCCTCCCACCTGCACTACCACCTCCAGATTGACCGCCTCCAAGTACTCCTCCAATCCCGCATGATCATGGCCTCCAAGTGCATATCCAACCTCGCTCAATCACGGCCTCCAAGTGTATCTACAATCTTGCTTGATCACAGCCTCCAAATGCATCTCCCAATGCGATCGATTACAGCCTCCAACTGAATCTTCAAACGGGCACGAATATGGCCTCCATGTGCATATCCATCATTGCTCGAATTCAGACTCGGGATAGATTTGTCAGTCCACTCGAGTATCGCCTCCAGGTGGATCTTCAAAATCACACATTTCTGGTGTCGAAGTAATCACCATAGCAGCCCCCAATGCCATCTCCGCATTCGCTGGATCACGGTGGCGGAGTGCATCTCCAAGTTCACTTGATCGCGGCCTCCATATGTACCTCCAAAAACACTTCATTATGGCTTCTAAGTTCATCTCCATACATGCTTGGACACATCCTCGGAGCAGTGTATATCTCAGTTCATTCAATGATGGTGTGGTGACATGGTGGAGCTAGAATGAAGGCAGCCCATCATCAACACTCTGCCGCACCTTGCATGGTGTCCGCAGATAATTCTTGAGAAAGAATAGTTCTGACCCCACAAACGCTGGAAGACAGTGAGATGATTTAAAGTGATACCCGGCCATGATGAATCACACAAATTGGGTGGATCGATGAAAGCTCGGCAAGAGTGTGTGACACCAAGGGCTGGGAGAGATAGAGTGTGTATTGTGTATAATGAGATGATGTCTATCTACTCCGAGGTCGACCAAATATATACCTTCTGTCGCTGAGTCCATCTCTGTTATCATTGTATCTCAGTATGTCTTCATATAGACAGACTTAGATAATACATGCCATATTATGATGTAGTGAATCTTGTGACTGTGATTTCTTGATACTGTATTCACACTCAATAGGGTATGACAGGGCCTGATATCGCCGCCGCCTGCATGCTAGGCGGCTCAATGTCGGAGCACCCCTCCGTTACTCTCTGTCCTCGCAATCTTGTGACTGTAACAACGACGAATAAGACAAATGGAATGCATTGTGGTTATGAAACCCTAAGAATAACTGCTTTGGAAATATTGCACCATGTCTCCTGCACAGCTTACGCAGTTGTCTCAGCTGCTTTCGAAGTCTCGCACAGACCTGTGCAGATGTCTTAATGGCTCCCAAATTTGACTATTCGGATAGTCAAATCTCGCAGCATCTTGAATGCACCTCCATAACTGCAGGTGCGTTCAGTAGCACCTGAGAATGCTCTTGCAGAGTCTGACAGCACTTTTGTTGTTTTTTGTTTTATTCATACCGTATTCACTCTAATTGGAGGATGACAGAGTCTAGATGCACCACCGCCGCCTCCGCACAAGCAGGCCCAATGGCGGAGCTCCCACTAGCTACCCATTGTCCCCTTTGACAAATGAAAAGTAGAAGATCAAACAGAACATAACTGATCACCGAAAAGAGAGACCACCCCGGCCCCGATGTAACTGCGACACGTGACCCGAGGCCGTTTAAGTGCCAGTGGATACAGCTCGCCGCTACGTGTAACGGCACGGCTGCACGTGACGTCACCAGGGCCGGGTTACGGCCATTCCATATAGTCGGCTCGCTACAAGCCTTAGATCTCTAGCGATAATCTTACTTACACGTCTACATATATCCTCTGAGATTCTGCAGTGGTGGCCGCTCTTTCACCTGCCACTGTCCGATTTGCGATCCGACTGATATTGGTTGAGTTGCTGTGGAAAAAGGGCAACTTTTGGTCGAAATGAGAGGCTTTTCAATAGTGACTCAACGAATATTGGTTGGATCACATATCTGGGATCGGGATAATATGGAGCAGCTAGAACTGCACAATCCGCGTACTGATCATGTCTTGATATGATCAGAACCCAAATACCTAATTGAAGGCAAAGTTGTGAAGTTGAAATGTGGGGTTTTTCCTATGGTAAGACCCGTTGCCACCGTCCGGTTTCGGGTGGAACCCCACCCGGAAACGACCCCGGAAGTTGGACCGCTTGTAACACTAGGCAGCCTTCATAGGCAAAATTTACTACGATACAGTAACAGCCAGATGGTGAAATTGATAATCATTAGAGAGTCAACGATGTTTGGTCTTGTAATTGAGTTGATTGGGAAGTAATTTGGACGCGGTTATCAATGAGCAACTTATCGGCAGCCTGTATCGCCAAAACAGAAACTGACATTGTAACAGCCCAATTTTGAAATTGAGTGTCAATGGAGCGTCAATGATTTTCGGACTTCTACCCACCTTGATTGGAAAGCAATTTGTTCGGTAATATCCATAGTCACCGTATTGGCTGACTTGATACGCGAAACAGACCGCGACACGGTAACATTGAGAATCTGAAAATGTGCGTCATCGGAGAGTCAACGATTATTGGTCTTGGAAGTAAGTTAATTGAGAAGAGAGTAGCTAGCAGTTATCCATAACCAATGTATATCGCACCGTGAATATGTCAAAGAGAACGCGACATGCGCACAGCCCAATTCTGGAAATGAACTTGAACCGAGAGTGAACAGAGTGCCAATGTAGCATCAATGATTTTTGATGTTGCATCATGTATCATAAAAGGGCCGTGCCATGACATTTACGCATAATCAAAGTAATGGCTGCCTTTATGGATATTATGGTTTTTGTTTATGTCGCTACCACTTAAAAATAAGGGTCAACAGAGCGTCAACTGATGATCAACAGAGCTTTAACAGAGTGTCAACGATTTTGGGCATTGCATCTTGTACAATCCATGGGCTAAACTACAGCTGTTACCGATAATTGAAGTTTCGACCACCTCTATAAGCATTATGGTCAATGTCAATGTCACTGTAGCAAGAAATGAGCGTCAACAGGGCATAAACAGCGTGTCAACAGAGCGTCAACAATATTGGGCATTGCATGTTGTATAATCCAAGGGCTCTACCATGGCCTTTACCCATAGTTGAAGTATTGGCCACCTTCATAGGCAATATGGTCAATCCCATTATTCCTGCACCTAAAAATGAACGTCAATAGAGCGTCAATAGAGAGTCAATAGAGCGTCAACAATTCTGGGCATTGCATCATGCATAATTCAAGCTCTATACTACGGCTTGTACCCATAATTGAAGTATTGGCCGCCATTATAGACAATATAGCCAAAGTCGATGTAGCTGAACCTAACAGTTAGGGTCAACAGAGCGTGAACAATTGGGGGCTTTGGACCCTCAATAATCCAAGGGTTGTGCTATGGCATTTAGCCATAATCGAGGAATTGGCAGCCTTTGTTGGCAATATTGTGATTCACGATGATGCTACCATCTCAAATGAGGGTCAACGGAGTGTCAATGATTATTGGTTTTGTAGAATGCATAATGCATGGGCTTTGAAACAGGAGTAAACCATAATAAAATCATTGGCCGCGTTCTTTGGCAATATCATCTTTCAAAATGTCCCGGTCACCCAAAATGAGCGTCAACCGAGTGTCAACGATTTTTGCTCATGTGACAAACGTAATTGAGCAGTGATTTGCTTGCTGTTATGCATAACCCACATATTGGCAGACTGTATAGACAAAGGAGAGAGCGCCAAAGTCACTGCCACGTTCTGAAAATGAGCGTTAAGGGAACGTCACCGATTTGTGGTCATGCATTCTGCATAATGCAAGGGCTGTGCGACTACATTAACCCACAATCAAAGAATTGGCTGTCTTGATTGGCAAAATTGTTTGTGGCTATGTCACTACCATGTAAAATCAGCGTCAACGGAGCGTCAACGATTCTTGATCTTGTATCTTGCATAATCCAAGGACTGTGCAACTGTGTTAACCCATAATCGAAGTATTGGCAGCCTTGATTAGCATCATTAGTAGTGATGATGCTGGTACCACCTATAATGACCATCAATGAAGCGACAATGATTTGTGGTCTTGTAAGTGTGATAATTGAATTGTGATTTGGTCGCTGTTATGCACATCCAACATATTGGCAGCTTTTATAGGCAAAACAGATAGCAACACGGTCACTGCCCCATTCTGAGAATGATAGTCAACAGAGTATCAACAATTTCTGGCTCTGCATCCTGGGTAGTCCAATTTCGAATTGATTACAGAATGCATTTGATGAGATATTTGCAGCCATTAGTGGCCAATATACCAGCTACATACTACCTGCTGAATGCTGAAAATGAACATCAACGGAGCATCAACGAGGAATGGTGTTGGATATTTGGTAATCAAGGCATCGTGCGGATATTCGAGCACATGACACCACAATTGACTGCCTTGAAAGGCCAAAATGCAATATATCAAACAAAAAACACCGATTTCAAACTAATCGCTGTGGTGAACTGCTGATCATCCAAGAACAAATTATCAGCTGTCGAATATGCAATTTTGATATGATACTATTATCAAACTGCAACAACAACAGGCTAATATAGATCTATAGATGGACCTGTGGCGCCACCTGCTCACAACCCGTCCAATTGAGATAGGTTGGGAGATCTGAAATCTGCTGAGATCATTAAACGCATTTATAATTATTTCTACGTATTGGTTGCCTTTCTGCCTGATTGGGACATGGCCCTTTGGCAAAGCTGAGCGCAGTAATCATCTTCAACAAGTTGTGCTCATTCTATTCAAATATATACATCGTGCCAGATGATTGAGTTTGTAGGCTGTATTTCGGTTTATGTCACGGTTCAGGGTGCGGGTGATGGGTTATATGATACTCAGGAACGGTGTCGGGTGGACAGATAGAATTGGGCTTACGGAAAGTGGGAGACGCTGAGGGACGTAGGAATGGTGTGAGGACGTAGCGTGGCAGTGGCGGTATAATTTCTCAAGATAAGGAAGTTGGCTGAGGCATTGCAACGTGTGATGATGTGGTACAATTGTATCTGATACGAGTAGTGTTGGTGGTGTGTAACATCATGGTTGGATATTCAGATGGTACATTGTAGCATAAAGGTTCATTTCAGGATTGCAGACGAAGTGTATATAATGACAGGTTGTTCAGTGTTGCACGATTTCCTTTTCTTCTCTCTATACTCGTTTTCTTGTATAGCAAAGCAAGCATGACTTTGACCAAGCTTTGATTCTTGTCCTGTCCAGATTTCTTCGATACTGATTCAGAAGCGTCTTGTTCCGACCATGATATCACACTACTGCTACCAACACCACCTAGGTCCGACCCCGCCCGTTAGACTAGAACGAGTCCTCTCAAACGTACCTGACATTGAATGTACTGTCACCGTTGTCTGACTCCTTGTTTTGATCTTGCCTGGTACTACTGTGAAGTTACCAATGGTTATATCTCAATTCGCTATCTGTGTAGCTACAATCTTTCCGAATTACTTGTGCCTACATCCTTCGAACGGTTGTAAGTATTGGGACAAACCTTGTTCTGTCACCTGGTGGGTACATCACCAACAACTCTAATTTCCGTAAGAAACACCCGTGTGTTCCGGACAACTCTGACGGGTCTGACAGAACTTCGTACCCTCTGACGGCGAATTACACATTACCCGTTGCGTAGCATCCGCAAAATGTATTTTAGTCAATGGTCCGCGAGGATGTGGAGTGTAGACTTAGATGCGTCAATTTGAGGAGTATCAGACCGTAGGAGGGCATTCCTGCCGGCCTTCGGAGTAACTCGGAGCGCTGCGACAATCCTGGGAGCGGGGAGGACAAGCCAGGGAGCAGCTGGGAGCGCCGGCGACAAACCTAGGAGCGCCAGCAACATGCCTGGGAGCCCCTCGAATCACAGTCATGTATTCGGTTTGTATCCTCATCTATTTATCTATATATCTATGTATCCATATAGGTACCCATCAACACAGGCTATATCTGGACTGGCTGCAGGCGGTGCTTCAGAGCAATTCAAGGTGCGCCTGAAAATGACGATCGAGTGAACTCAGAGATATACTCCAAGGATGTGATCCAGCGATTTTGGAAATGCACTGGGGGGCCGTGATCGATTGAACTTAGAGATGCACTCCGAAATCGTGATCAAGCAAGTTTGGAGATGCACTTGGAAGCCATGCTCCTGCAAACTTGCAGGCCGTAATCAAGCGAGTTTGGACATACAGCTAGAGGCCATGATGCAGCCAGTTTAGAGATGCACTTGGAGGACGTGATCGAGCGAGATTGGAGGTGCACTTGGAGGCCGTGATCGAGTGAACGTAGAGATGCACCCCGAGATCGTGATCGAGCTAGTCTGGAGAGGCAGTTCGAGGCCATACTCGTGCGAACTTGCAGGCTGTAGTCGTGGCAGTTTGGACATTCACTTAGAGGCCGTGATCGAGCGAGATGAGATATGCACCTGGAGGGCCTGATCGAGCGAGATTGGAGATGCACTTGGAGGGCTTGATCGAGCGACATTGCACCTGTACTTGGAGGCGGTCGATGGACGGCGCACAGGGTGATGAGACTCTATTCATCGGTTAGTTAACTCGCAACTGTGGGAATGTGACAATGTGACTTTACTTTTGAGCTCTCACGGAGAGCTGGCTGATGGCGGTCGAATGTGTAGGGAGGTAGGCCGGATTCTCAAGCTACATTCAGTGGTCAACTTGTAATCATGAGAATGAAGGGAAGAAAATCAATCTTTGGTGGATGCTGTACTCATTGGATGCTGTACATGGTGTATGCTGTACTCGGTGTCAACTCATGATCATGTCATGGAGAGATAGAGAGGGATAACCTAACTTTGTGTTCTGCGATGATGGTTGAGTTGTGGATGAGAAAGAGAGAGATGGGCGATGAAGATGAGAACGATATGGAGGATACGAGCGGGTATGAGAAATCAGGGCGACATCATGCCTGATTGGGTTGGGAAGACCGCTCAGGTGAACCGGCGAAGCTAGAGGACAGAGAGCCCATCTTCGACACTCCGCCGCTCCTCTCCCGGCATCCAAAAAGGAATTCGTGAGAAAGAGCGGTTCTGGCTCGAGGAGCGTAAGAACAGGGTGAGAAGGTATGACACTACCCGGCTGGGAGGATCAATGCAATTGCGCGGATCCACACGAAGTCTCAGAAAGAGCTAGTGAGATCAAAAGATGCGAAAGATGGAGTGTGTCAATCATTGAATGATAAGATGGTATGAGATCAGATGATACGAGACGAGATACAAGATGCGATGCAAGCTATCTACTCCGGGGACTCCTGAATATATACCCCCCCGTCACTCCGTCCATCTCCGCCACCCCTGATCCCCGTACGCCCCCGTCTCACAGTCCGTTCCAAACATCCCTGTATCTCCGTACACCCGCCGTAGCTCAGTCCTCTGTCTGGCTGAGTGGTGGTGGTGGTGAGAAACTTATTTTCACGCAACAACTCCTCCCTGGCTCTTTGGGCGAAGCACACCTCTCCTCTTCCGTATAACCGTATACGCAAACCCCAAAGAACATTAGAATACCATAAACCCAAAGGGAAGACATAGACACAGACTTCGAAGGAAAAACACAAACGTAGACTTAAAGAAAAAAAAAAACATAAACGTAGACCCAAAGGAACAACCCTGAACCCAAAGGAAAGTTATAAACCAAAAGGAAAACCATAAAACTTTCACTCCTTGCGCACCCGGTTTCTCTTGCCACCGTCTGTATCTGCCTTCCTTTTTCCTTGACCACTTGTGAAGTACCAGATGTTGCCAAGCCGAGTATCGAATCGAACTATCGCCTCACGCATTGGGTACACGGCTGCTGTGATTTGTGCCCGGGCCTCTGGGAACAACTCGGGATCTTCGTTTACCGCTTGCTGGACGATAGGTACAGCTTTGCTCCCCATTTTTCTTTAGTGGTGTGCCAACATCTTCGTCTTGTCGTCCATCATTCTCTTGCAGTCCGGGTCAAGGCCGAGCCATTCCAGGAAGCAGCTCACGTATTCGTCATCTTCGGTGTCGTCGTCGTCGGGACTGCCACTTTCGCTGCCGGGAGTGGCTGGCCGGTCAGGTTTTGGGGTGCCCTTCTGCTTAGGATCTGTAGGCTTGTCTGGGGTCGTACCGGCCTCTTTCCCGGTTGGAGCTGGCGGGGTTGTACCGGCCTCTTTCCTGGTTGGAGCTTGCCGGGTTGTCCTGGTGTCTATCTCCGAGGGTGCTGGCAGAATCGTACTGGCGTCTTTCTCAGTGGGAGTGCTGGTTCCATCCTCAGATCCACCCTAGGCCAGGTCCATCAAAAGCCCTCCAACGTTGCTCTCATCCTTTTCCTTTTCTTTTCCCTTGATTGATTGTGTTGGCGGTGGGAGCATCTTGGTCTTATCGGGAGATGGAGGTGGCACGGGTAACCCATGGTCGGCAGGCGGTATCCCATGGTGGGCAGGCCGTATCCCATGTTCGGCAGGCGGTACTGATGGTGAGATGGTACGAAGCCGGATGGCGTTATTGCAGTCATCCATGCCCGTGTAGTAACTGAGTGGCATTACTAACACTCGGTACCATTTCAGACCCATAGCTTCGTAGTTGATTCCTCCTCCCAGCTGAGGGCAGCCATTATCTAACAACTTTTCAGCTTCTTGGAAGTCGCCGGAAGTATACCACTTGTTCGCATTTGACTTGCAGTTTAGCTTGGGGAGACGGTTGACGTATGCAAGATTGAGGCATCTTTTCACTAACCCAGGATCTCTGGATGTTTGGTTGGCAATCGCCGTTAATCGCATCCACTTCTCACTTCCGCTGGAGTCGCTTAGGATTTCCTGGAGTTCGGGATTTTGTTGACAGAGGTTTCCCAGCTTCTTCGTTGCCCGTGTCTTCCTTTGCTGCGCTGTGTGATGTTGCTTTATCATTTCCCTATCCCTGCCGGAGCTGTCGAGAGCCTTAAGGAAGTCATTGTATCGCTTGTACTTCAACTTCTTCCAGTCAAGGGTCCTCTCCGCGAAGTTTGACAGCCAAGCGACCTGCGCGTTGGCGGCATCCGTAATGTCGCCAAAGAGATCATAGATTTCGAGCATGAAATTCGCTTGGCTTTGGGGGGCGAGTTCCCGGGCGGCAATCTCTACGGCTTCTTGAAGCGATCCGACAGGTCTATTGGCGAAGAATTCCCTGCTGAGGTGTGATAGTGTTTCCGATGATAGGGTTACCGAAGACGGGTCGCTAGCGATAGTAGAGATATCCGAGGAGGGGGTATAGGTAGTAATGGCGCTGGTGGTGGCTGCGGTGGTGGTGGCTGCGGTGGTGGAGCCTGCCGCGGGGGTGGAGTCGAGGCTCGTAGTGGCGGTGGTAGAGGTTAAGGAGGCTTCGAAATCCATGGCATCGTCGAGTACTGCTGCAATGTCGTTGATTGACGTAAATGGCATGTCGGTCGTCGGTTATGGTTCAAACGGCGATATTGGGCGCAGTCGTCGGTGTGCAGAGGGAGATGAATGGTACCGAAGGTGGTTGTCTTTCCTTAGGAACGTAGTGGGGGGGGGAGCTCTTTATATACCTGGAGGGGTACTTAGTGCTAGATCCTTCTTTTTCTAGTCTCTATGTGGTTCCCGGTTTCCCTAGTATGCTCTTCTCGTATCTCTCCACAACTTCTTTGCTTCTTCTCCTCCTCTTTCTCCGCTTGTACTCGGTGGTTTGGCATATCTTGCTCATTGTTTCTGTTGTCGGTGGTGAATTTTCTTCCCACTCCTGCAATAGTTGTCGTCTCTCTTGTCTCGAGGTTACTAGAGGGTTAGGGGAGAATGGTAGGAATTTTTGGTGTAACATGGGTGCTACTCAG